>OHOJ01000535.1_pt1 | contig 12530 bp, 9 predicted proteins | sample 1569791 | NCBI WGS metagenome assembly OHOJ01 (sample SAMEA3879542, study PRJEB24766) | human gut metagenome | biome: human-associated habitat; feature: feces | place: USA | collected 1985/1987
AACTGTACAGGAATTCAAGAAGCTGGGCAAAACTAAACTTAATAATCCAGAAAGAACTGTTTTATTTATTGACCATGCAGCCCCTAGTCCAAGAAAAGAACTTTCTAATACTCATATGGTTTTGAGAGAGTTTCACAAAGAATACGGTGCTGTTCTTTCTGATGTTGGTGCCGGCGTATGCCATCAGAGATTAATTGAAACATTTGTTAATCCGGGTGAAGTTCTTGTAGGGGCTGATTCTCATACCTGTACATCAGGTGCACTGGGTGCTTTTGCTACAGGCATGGGGTCTACTGATGTTGCTGTTGCTATGGCACTCGGCAAAACCTGGCTTAAAGTTCCTGCTACATTTAAAATCGTTGTTAGAGGAAAATTTAGAAAAGGTGTTTGTTCAAAAGATTTAATGCTGCATTTAATCGGTATGATAGGAGCAGATGGAGCGACTTACAAAGCTCTTGAGTTTTGCGGCGAAACAATAGAAAATATGACGATGTCTGAACGATTTACTCTCGCCAATATGGCAGTAGAATCCGGTGCTAAATGCGGCTTGTTTGTGGCAGATGACAAGACTAAGGAATTTCTTGCACAAAGAGGCAGAGAGGAAAAATTCAGACAAATTCTGCCGGATATAGATGCTAATTACGAAAGAATTATTGAAATTAATGCGGAGGATGTGCCTCATACGGTTTCTTGTCCTCATACTGTCGACAATACCAAAAGAGTGGAAGAACTCAAGGATGTTAAAGTTAATCAGGTTTATGTTGGAACCTGTACAAACGGCAGAATAGAAGATTTGAGAGTTGTTGCGGATATTCTAAAAGGCAAAACTGTTCATCCTGATGTAAGAATGTTGATTTGTCCTGCTTCTAAAGATGTATTTAAACAGGCTTTAAAAGAAGGATTGATTGATATTTTTGTGGAGGCAAATGCTGCAATTATGGCTCCGGGCTGCGGACCTTGTGTAGGTGTTCATGCCGGAATCTTAGGCGATGGTGAGGTTTGTCTTGCAACTCAGAATAGAAATTTTCAGGGCAGAATGGGAAATACTAAGGGATTTATTTATCTGGCCTCTCCGTATGTTGCAGCTTACACTGCTTTGAGAGGATACATTTCTGCAGAATAAAGAGGTGTTTATGAATTTATTACTACTAAAACAATTATCAATACTCAGTGCATTTGCAGGTGCGATACTGGGATTTATTACAATAATTCCATATGTGAGTTTTATTAGCTTTATGCTATTGATTTTATGCCTCTCTGCATTTGTATTGGCTTATTTAAAACAAAATGAACTAATTGGTATTATAAGTGTAAGAGAAGGCTGTATATTCGGAGCTGTTATAGGATTTGTTTCTTTTCTGGCTTTTGCTGTAGTTTTTACTCCTATAAGTATGCTTCTTGGATGGCTTATTCCTTCTTATACACAAGGTTTCGGTTCATTTATTGTAATGATTTTTCTGATAATATTTATGGGTGGTATAAGTGCCTTGTTTAATGCATTTTCAGGACTGGTGACTGCATATGTTTACGAACTTATAACCGGTGTTAAAAAAGAAAATAACCAGAATTCAAGTGTAGATTTTGAGATAAGGTAAAAAGAAAGGATTGGTATTATGATAATTTCAATTATTTTATTTGTATTATTGTATCACATTCCCGATTTGAGTTCCAAGGGCAGGAAACTGAGACCATACTGAGATAATAAAGTAATAAAAAAGCTGTGAAACTCAAAATGCAGTTCACAGCAGATTTTGCAGAAAATATAATTGACAGTATGCTTTATTTCTTTTTTAATGCTTCCAATTCTCTTTTTAAACCGGCAATTTGTTAACCGTCCTCTATTTCAGCTACCCGGGCCTCGACTTCTTTTTTAATAATAATCTCAGCTTCTTCTTTGCTGATGTGCGCACTGGCCCGTTCTTCTTTTAAATCGCACCACTGATCAATAATAGATTCTTCCGACGTCGTTGCAGGTGTTTCAGGCGTCGTCTGGCTGATAAGATTTTCGCTCATGGTATTCTTCCTTTCCGTAGACTTAAGGAAAATTACAACCGTGACTACACTGCCACACATAAAGTATAAAATAGAATTCTGCAAAAGAAAAATATCCGCTTGGCATAAAAATTATAACAGTCAGGCATAACTTTTTCCGGGAAAATACAGGTGCTTGCATTCCCTTGAGGCAAAGAGTATAATTACGTAGGTTAAGAGCGTAGCAAAGATTTCTATGGAAACAGACTATACAGCAGGAGGATTTCTACATGGCGCGTTTATTTGGTACCGACGGAGTTCGGGGGACTGCAAATACGCAGTTGACACCGGAATTGGCTTATCGTTTGGGACGGGCGGCCGCGCAGTATTTTGGCAGGGAAGTGCAGCGTCCTAAAATTATTGTGGGGCGGGATACCCGTCTGTCAGGTACGATGTTGGCTGCCGCTTTGGGCGCAGGCATTTGCAGTGCCGGCGGCGATGCCTATTTGCTGGGCGTCATTTGCACCCCGGCTGTTTCTTATCTGACAGAGCAGGTAGGCGCCAATGCAGGGGTGGTTATTTCCGCTTCTCACAACTCATTTGAGGATAATGGGATCAAATTTTTTGCGAATAATGGCTACAAGCTGCCGGACGCGATTGAAGATGAAATTGCGGATATTGTGGCGCAGGATATTGATTACAGCACCGCGCCCAACGGGTCCTCTGTCGGAAAAATCATAGTGCAGGAAGGTCTGGACGAACTTTATATCAAGCATATCCTGAACACGGCGCCCTGTCGGTTACGGGGTCTGCGTGTGGTCATGGACTGTGCCAACGGGGCCAACAGTAAGATCGCGCCAACGATTCTGCGTTTACTGGGGGCGGAAGTGATTCCCATTTTCGATACACCCAATGGCATTAATATCAATAATGGCTGTGGCTCTACTCATCTGGAAGCGTTGCGCATGAAAGTCATTGAGTATGGGGCAGATATCGGCGTGGCCAATGACGGCGATGCGGATCGTTGCCTGGTCGTGGACGAAAAAGGCCGGGAGCTGGACGGAGATCAGATCATGTTGATCATTGCCCGTGAGTTGATGCGCCGCAAAAAATTAAAAGATCGTATGCTGGTCGTGACTGTTATGAGCAACATTGGTTTGCACAAGGCCTTTAAGGAAATGGGCGGGCAGACCTGTAAAACGAAAGTGGGAGACCGCTATGTGCTGGAAGAGATGGTTAAACACGGCTATAATCTGGGCGGCGAGCAGTCCGGTCACATTATTTTTTCTGAATTTGCCAAAACCGGTGATGGTATTTTAACTGCGGTGCAGTTAATGTGTACAATGGTGCAGAATAATATGAGACTGTCCGAGCTAGCCAAGCTGATGACCAAATATCCGCAAACGCTGCTGAACGTTCCTGTCAAGGATAAAAACGGCTGGGAAGAGAATCGGGCCATTCAGGAGGTCGTCGCAAAGTATACCGAGGAATTGGGCGACAATGGGCAGATTCTGGTACGCGCCTCCGGGACAGAGCCTTTGATCCGCATCATGGCAGAAGGCCCCAGCCAGTTGCAGCTGGAAGAGATTGCCGGGAAAATCGCGGCGGTAGTGAACGCGGAGCTTGGTTGAAAGGGGCAGATGTGTGATTCAGGAGCATCTGACAGCAGCCTGCGGCAAATAGTTGCGGTCGGATGAAATTTTTGGCTGTTCATTCATCAGAATTTTACATGATTTTAGTAAATAGTGTAGTTGGTTCTAAATGTACATTATTTGACCAAATATGCTAAATATAGTAAAATATAATATCAGCAAAGGTACCGTGTGGGTTGCCAGGCCTGCACGGTATTTATTTTGAAAAGAAAGGGAGGGCAGAGATAAGTAAATACAAAAGCGCAAGTGCCGTATTTGCAGGTGGAACATTCAGACAGGCAAGGCATGATGCCTGGTCCTCTTGCAAGGCGAGGCTAAGAAGAAGTGCTTTAGCTTATAGGCTGATGAAACCATTGCGTTTCACGGATACGGCAGACGAGGGAGAGGCTAATCGATCAGTCAGCGGGTGCCTCTTGGTCGGCTGCAGACCATAAGTTCGGTTACAAAGCCCGGCAGTAATGGCGGAGAAAAAATTCCGAACAGGCAGACCTGGTACTATAAAATCAGGAGGATACTGAAATGTGTGGTATTGTAGGTTATATTGGTAAAAAACAGGCTTGTCCAATCTTATTGGATGGGATGAGCAAGCTGGAATATCGCGGCTATGATTCCGCCGGGATCGCTGTTTTTCAGGACGGCAAGATCGACGTGGAAAAGTGTGTAGGCAGATTGCAGAGTTTGCGGGATAAAATCAAAGGACATGAACCGAAAGGAACCATGGGAATCGGTCATACCCGTTGGGCGACGCACGGTCGTCCCTCTGATCGAAACGCTCACCCCCATGCAGACGCTACAGGGAAATTCGTGGTGGTGCATAACGGTATCATTGAGAACTATATTGAGTTGCGGGAACAACTGGCTGAAAAAGGACATGTGTTCCTGTCTGAAACGGATACAGAAGTGGTAGCCCACCTGATGGCGGAATTGTACGATGGCAATTTCGAGCAGACTGTCCGCAACGTATTGCGCCGCATCGAAGGCTCTTATTCTCTTGTGTTTATGTCTGCCGCAGACGGTGACAAACTGATCTGTACGAAAAAAGATAATCCGTTGGTGGTGGGATTAGGCGAGGGAGAGAATTTTATTGCCTCGGATATCCCGGCCATTATCGCTCATACTCGTCGGACCTACATTATGAGTGATGGCGAAATTGCTATTGTAACGGCAGAAGGCGTAAAAGTTGAAGATTTAAATGGCCGTCCGATAGAGAAAAAGGTCTTTGATGTGAAGTGGAATGCGGAAGCAGCGGAAAAAGGCGGCTTTGAGCATTTTATGCTGAAAGAGATTTATGAGCAGCCCAAAGCGATTCGTGAAACATTGCGGGAACGTTTGGGCAAAGAAGAAGGAAAGATTACCTTTGCCGAATTGGGCTGGACGAAAGCGGATTTTGCGGATATCCGTAAAATTTTCATTGTGGCTTGCGGTACTGCCTATCATGCCGGTCTTGTGGGCAAGTATTATCTGGAAAAATTTGCCCGTATTCCTGTAGAATGCGATATCGCCAGTGAGTTCCGGTATCGGGATCCGTTAGTGGATTCTTCCTGCCTGATGATTGTGGTGAGCCAAAGCGGGGAAACCAGCGATACATTAGCCGCCTTGCGGGAAGCAAAGCGCCTGGGAGCGAGAACTCTGGCAGTTACCAACGTGGTAGGCTCTTCCATTGCGCGGGAAGCGGACCAGGTGATTTATACTTACGCCGGGCCGGAAATTGCCGTGGCATCTACGAAGGCTTATACTACACAGTTGGTGGTTATGCTGATGTTGGGCATCTATGTGGGTAACCTGCGCGGTCATTTGTCAGAGGAACTGGCTCGGACCCTGACGCAGGATATGCGCGCGATTCCGGAACAAATCCATGCGATGCTGGAAGATGTGGAGCAGATCAAAGTTTTCGCGAAACGTTATGGCAGCGCTGAGGATACGTTCTTCCTGGGCCGCAGTTTGGATTATTGCGTCGCTTTGGAAGGTGCTTTGAAGCTGAAAGAGATCTCTTATATTCATGCAGAAGCTTATGCGGCCGGCGAATTGAAACACGGTACGCTGGCTTTGATCGGTACCGGCGTGCCCGTGATCGTATTGGCGACACAAAGTGATGTGTATGCGAAGACGATCAGCAATCTGAAAGAGGTCAAAGCGCGTGAGGCCGTGGTAATCGCGATTGCGCAGGAAGGCGATAAAGATATTGAAAAAGAGGCCGATCATGTGATTTTTATTCCGAAAACGAATAAATACCTTGCGCCTCTTTTAGCGGTACTGCCTTTGCAGTTACTGGCCTATTATGCGGCGCTGACCCGAGGCTGTGATGTGGATAAACCCCGTAACCTGGCAAAATCCGTAACGGTTGAATAAGCGGCCGGATCATTGTAAGCTACATTATAAAAATACGGAAAAGAAATACCCCCTTTATCTTTGCGGCGTATTTGTGGGTTGGGCTGTTGCCTGACCCGTGATTCACGTTGCCGTGTGATAAAGGGGGTATTATGGTTCTTATTTGTTTGCCGGTTTCCTCTAGTTCAGTTCAGAGAACCGAAACTTAAGGATGTCTGGAAGAAAATGTGTCGTCCTGTCGGTCAGCGTTTTACACGGGCTCCTGCGCCGCCCATGATGGCTTCCACTTCCGCTTTGCTTGCCATCGTGGTGTCCCCGGGCGTGGTCATTGCCAGAGCGCCGTGGGCCGCGCCATAGTTTACGGCCGCTTCCGGGTCCCGGGTAGTCATCAGTCCGTAAATCAGGCCGGAAGCAAAAGAATCGCCGCCGCCTACGCGGTCCATAATTTCCAATCCATTGTAATCTTTGGCCTTATGGATTTCGCCTTCTGCCCAGCACAGTGCGCTCCAATCATTTACCGTTGCGGTTTTTACGGTGCGGAGGGTAGTCGCCACTACCTTAAAGTTCGGATAGGTTTTAGCGGCTTCATTAATCATTTTTTTGTAGCCTTCCAGATTCAGTGTTTGCAGATTTTCGTCGTTTCCTTCCACTTTGAATCCGAGGCAGGCCGTGAAGTCTTCTTCGTTGCCGATCATGACATCCACATAGTTGGCAATTTCTTTATTTACTTCCTGTGCCTTAGCCTGTCCGCCAATCGCGTTCCACATCGAGGGACGATAATTCAAATCATAAGAAACGATCGTACCGTACTTCTTAGCAGTTTTGATCGCGGCAATTACGGTAGCACAGCTTGTTTCGGATAAGGCTGCATAAATGCCGCCGGTGTGGAACCAGCGCACGCCAAGGGTGCCGAAAATGTAATCAAAATCAAAATCCTCCGGCGTAGCTTTGGAAATCGCCGTATTGGCACGGTCGCTGCAGCCTACGGCGCCACGGATACCAAAGCCCCGTTCGGTGAAGTTCAGACCATTGCGGCAGATACGGCCGATTCCGTCCGTCTTCATCCATTTGATAAGGGCGGTATCTACGCCGCCCTGCATGATAAAATCTTCCATCAGTTTACCGACTTCATTATCGGCAAAGGCGGTAATTGCCGCCGTACGCAACCCAAAGCATTTTCTCAGACCGCGGATCACATTATATTCACCGCCGCCTTCCCAAGCCCGGAAAGAACGGGCTGTACGAATACGACCTTCGCCCGGATCCAGGCGAAGCATGATCTCTCCCAGGCTTACTGCATCGTAACGGCATTCAGCAGCAGATTTTAACTTTAAATCCATCATGTCAGACTCCTTTACCTAAGATTATTTGGCGCGTGCCGCGCTCACCATGGCTACCGCTTCTTTGGCAAGAGCGGCAATTTCAGCGAACTTTCCCGCATTAATCAATTCTTTCTTGGCAATCCAGCTTCCGCCTACGGCAAATACCCTATTGTAAGACAGGTATTCCGGCGCGTTCCTGAGACTGATACCGCCGGTCGGCATAAATTTAACATTTGCATAAGGGCCTGCCAGCGCTTTGATCATGGCTAACCCGCCCGCTGCTTCCGCCGGGAAAAATTTAACTGCCTCCAGACCGAACTCCAAAGCCTGTTCAATCTCGCTGGGAGTCTGAATACCGGGAGTTACGGGGATCCCTTTTTTTTGACAGTACGCCACAACTTTAGGATTAAAGCCGGGGCTGACAATGAATTTTGCTCCCGCTGCTGTTGCGCGGTCCACCTGTTCTGTTGTCAGCACGGTGCCGGCGCCGATCAGCATTTCCGGGAAATTTTTTGTCATAATGCGAATGGACTCTTCGGCAGCGGCTGTGCGAAAAGTAACTTCCGCGCAGGGAAGACCGCCTTCGCACAATGCTTCCCCCAATGCTTCCGCGTCTTTTGCGTCATCTAAGACGACAACAGGCACTACACCCAGGTCCTGCAATTGTTTTAAAACTGCGTTCATGTTTATTCCTCCTGACATAATAGTGAAACTAAATTTTTATTTACCTTTACCGCAAACTTTCCAAAGCGGCAAGTTTTTGAATCAACAGCAAGTCAGCTGGGGCCCAGTCTAATTTTGTTAAATCCTCAGGCAAAAGCCATTGAGCGGCGACATGCTCTTTTAAAACAAAATCAGGCGTCTGTAAGTGGCAGAAGTAGGTATCCATTGTGATAGAAAAATCAGGATAACTGTATTCTGCGGTATAAAACCAGTCCTCCTTTTTTATGTGGAGCTGCAAGTCCAGTTCTTCCCGGAGCTCGCGCTCCAAAGCCTGTGTGTGGCTTTCGCCCGGTTCGATTTTCCCGCCGGGAAATTCATAGCGAAAGGCAGTGTAAGGGTATTTGCTTTTGCCTCGTTGTAGGCAGAGAATCTTTCCCTTAAAGACCAGGATCCCCGCTACGACTTTTAAATGTGTCATGATTTTTCCTTTACCTGTTTTAATCGTTTGCCAGGTTAGTTGTTTCAGTCAGATTATAAATCCTGAAGGATTGATTATTTTCTGCCGCGCATGTGGTTAAACCAATAGAGAGGGAAAAAGATAATCCAGGCAAAAAACGTGCCAACGGCCCACCAGATGCCGTGAGGAACATTGTGTTTTTCTGCGTCGTTATGTACATAATAAGCCAGATACAAAGAAATAACGATGGCAAAAGGGCTTACGCCGGTGGTTCCCGGTTCAAAGATTTTTTCCAGCATGGGATTTCTCCTTTATTGATGTACTCAAATAAACGTCAAAAGGCATCGGTCGGTGTCGTCTTATCAATCACTTCTGATAGGAAAAAACATCCGGCAGCAGCCCCCGGGCAGCACGGCTGCGATTGCGCAGCTTATTTTTGTCTTGCTTCAGTTGCGTAATGTCAACTTCAAACAATCGGTTCCAGGGGAATGCGACTTCAAAAGAAGTACCGGCTGTGATGTCATAGTTTACTGCCAGTTGCTGCATGATTTTTCGGGATTTTTTTTGTACTTCGCCAGCCATGTCATCCAGGTTATATTTATGGTTGGTCAGTTTGGCTTTTTCCAGTTCCTCTGTAATGATTCGCCGGGCATTGGACTGGTAATACCAGTCATCAAGAATCCGCTCTCTCATTAGAGTTAACTGTTTTTCCCTGGGGATCTGCGGCGCCAACATGCCTTGGGCAATGGCAAAACCAATGGCGTTATCCGCTGTGTTCCAGCCGTTATAAGCCGCCAGCTGTTCGGTAAATCCACGCAGCGAAAGTTCGTTCATAAACCCATTGTCACCGCCATTGGAGAAGGCCACATCCGCCAGTGATATATTGGCTCCGCTGCGCAGCATCGCACCAAGATGATCAATATAGCGTTTATTAGAAAAAGAGGCAAAATATTGGTTTGAACTGTCGGTAGAGTCATACATGATTCCGTCCGCCGGAGTATTAATCGCCAGGATCACATCGGCATTGGCCGGAGAATTCACAACGGTGCCGCCGGCGGCGATAATTTGTTCCGGTACGGAAATGCCTAAGGGAAGATCGGAGTATTGAGGTATTGTTTTGGGGCCTTCACCCTCCACATACATTTGATACACTTTGGGAGAATGGTTTTCTAACTGGTTGGCGGCCCGGGTCAGTAGTAAAAGCCCCAGTTGATCTACGCCGGGAAGAACCTGAAAGGAGGCGGAAGAAACGGCGGCGTTACCCAGTGAAATTTTACGGGCTTCCATATGGGTATGAGAATAAGGCGCGTTATCGTCCTTGCCGATCGCAAAATAATCGAAGCGCCCCATGCGGGCTAAAACGGCTAATTGCTGATTTACCGCCATATTTTTATTCCGGCGGTCCAACCAGTCCTGCAGATGTTCTTTCGCCAGATTCCGTTCAAAAGCCCCCAGTTCAAAATCTTCCAGCAGGGTTTCCGCTCGTACGTCGGACTTATCGGAAAGCTGCGAATATCGGTAAATGGCGGGCCCCACATGAGAATAATAGTCCGGCTCCACATTGCCGTAGCTTTCCCGGGGCGTGCGCATCAGAGTGCTGAAAGCAAAAAAGCGGATATTGGTATCCAGATGGAGATCACGCAGGCGTTTGATCCTTTTTTCCAGTACAGCGGGATCTAAATAGTGTGTGCGGGAAGCAACGAGGCCCCCGTAAAGAAGGGCATCCGTAGAGATGATTGCCGCATCGACTTTTTCCGCGCGGTTTTCCAGCCAGGACCAGAGTTTTTCGGTATCGGCCGGCAAGGTGCGGGAGGCTAGAAATTTTTCCGGCGGGACATAGATTTTATACCCGGCTGCTTCCATGACTCGGACAGGATAAGAAAAACAAACCGGGCGATTATCCAACGGTATGAAAATAAAGGCGCCGCGTTCTTTTGCTGTGGCAGTTCCCTGGACCAAATAAAAGGCTGCCAGTAAAAAAATAAATAAAAAGCGGCGAAGAACGAAGGAAAGCATACAGGACCTCTTTAATACTATAATTTCATGCTCACTTTTTTGTTTGATTCTAAATTCTGATTTTACTTATTATACCCTAATTTGCCTAAAAATTAAACAGAGAAAGCGCGCATTGCTTGACAGGTCTTTTTAACATGTTATAATGTGTCCATAACCTAAATTTGCAAAAGTAATGCGAAGGAAAGCGTTTTACACACTGCCTTACAGAAAATGTCGTACCTGCTGAGAGCGACAGCGCAAGCGTAAAACAAAACCGCCTTTAAACTGCCTTGTGAACTGTTGTAGAGATAAGGTAGGAACGCAAAAATGCAAGCTGTTGCGCAAACGTGCAACGCAGTTTTTCGTTCTGCTATTCTTATACAGCCATGTAGCAAGCGCCGCGTAAACTGCGTTACCGGTTCTTGAGCGGGTCGCATTGGCGATCAATCTGGGTGGAACCGCGAGTAACCTCGTCCCTGTGTATCGGGAACGGGGCTTTTTTATTTTAAGGAGGAACTTGTTATGTCAGAAGTCAAAATAACTCTGAAAGACGGCAGCGTAAAAGAGGTAGCTGCAGGCATTACCTATGGCGAACTGGCCAAAGAATTGAATCAGAAATTAGGCAAACAGGCGCTTTTGGCTGTGGTAGACGGGGTCAATAAGGATTTGACCGATACAATTGAAAAAGATGCGGTGGTAGAATTTATCACACCGGAAAGCAAAGAGGGACTGCATGCCATCCGGCATACGGCCTCCCATGTGATGGCACAGGCCATTCAGCACCTGTTCCCCGATGTAAAATTTGCCATCGGGCCGGCCATTGACAACGGCTTTTATTATGATCTGGACAGCAGTCATGTATTTACTCCGGATGATCTGCGTTCCATTGAGAAAGAGATGGCTAAGATCGTCAAACAAAATCTCCCTCTGGTGCGGAGCGAGCTGCCTCGTAAAGAGGCGCTGTCCCGTTTTGCGGCCTTGAACGAGATTTATAAAGTGGAATTGATCAATGATTTGCCGGAAGATGCGGTGATCAGCCTGTATACCCAGGGCGATTTTACCGACTTATGCGCTGGACCTCACTGTCCTTCTACCGGTCGGGTAAAAGCCTTTAAGTTAATGAGTCTGGCCGGAGCCTACTGGCGCGGCAATGAGAAGAATAAAATGCTGCAGCGGATTTACGGCACGGCGTTTGCTTCCAGAGAAGAACTGGACGCGTATCTGCATATGCTGGAAGAAGCGGAAAAACGTGATCACCGTAAATTAGGCAAGGAGCTGGATCTGTTCAGCCTGCACGACGAAGGCCCCGGCTTCCCGTTCTTCCTGCCGAAGGGCATGGTGCTGCGCAACACCCTCATCGACTACTGGCGTCAGGTGCACAAGCGCTATGGCTATGTCGAGATCTCCACGCCGATGATCCTCAACCGCGCGCTGTGGGAGCGTTCCGGCCACTGGGAGCACTATAAGCAGAACATGTACACCACCGTCATCGACGGCGAGGATTATGCCATCAAGCCGATGAACTGCCCCGGCGGCGTGATGGTCTACCGCAGCCAGCCCCATTCCTACCGCGACCTGCCCTTGCGCGTGGGTGAGCTCGGTCTGGTGCACCGCCACGAGCTGAAGGGTGCGCTGCACGGTCTGTTCCGCGTCCGCTGCTTCACGCAGGACGATGCCCATATCTTCATGACACCGGAGCAGATCAAAGATGAAATCAAAGGCGTTGCAAACCTGATTGACCAGGTTTACAAACTGTTCGGATTCAAATATCACGTAGAGCTGTCCACCCGTCCGGAAGACAGCATGGGAAGTGATGAAGATTGGGAGATGGCAACAAACGGTCTGAGAAATGCACTGGATGAAATGGGCTTAAAGTACATTGTAAATGAAGGCGACGGCGCATTCTATGGCCCGAAGATCGACTTCCATCTGGAAGACTCCATCGGAAGAACGTGGCAGTGCGGTACCATCCAGCTTGACTTCCAGCTTCCACAGCGATTTGAATTAGAGTACACCGGAGCAGACGGCGAGAAACATCGTCCGATCATGATCCACCGTGTAGCATTCGGTTCTATTGAGCGATTCATTGGAATCCTGATTGAACATTTCGCAGGAGCATTCCCGACATGGTTAGCTCCGGTA
>OHOJ01000542.1_pt1 | contig 12436 bp, 8 predicted proteins | sample 1569791 | NCBI WGS metagenome assembly OHOJ01 (sample SAMEA3879542, study PRJEB24766) | human gut metagenome | biome: human-associated habitat; feature: feces | place: USA | collected 1985/1987
TTTATGCTTCCACCTTCAAAAGAGGAACAGAGTAAGATCGGTGGTTATTTCGATGAGCTTGACCACCTCATCACTCTTCACCATCGTAAGCTTATTTGCGTAAAAAATGCCTTAAAATTCACACAAAATGATATAATAAGAGAAAAATTATAACTATTAATGTACTTTATGACAGGGGGATAACAATTTATGGCAGAACTTGAGTCAGTAATAGAACAGAAACTAATTGATCAGTTGGTGTATGGAGAGTCACAATGGATCTATCGGCCGGATCTGAAAACAGAGGACGACTTATGGAATAACTTTCGATACATTCTGGAGCAGAATAATAAGGACAGGCTGGACGGAGAGCATTTGACAGATGCAGAGTTTGAACAGGTGAGGAACCAACTGCAGTTTTCATCATTCTATAAAGCCGGGGAATGGCTTGTTGGTGAGAATGGCAAGGTAATGGTTCACGTGCAGCGAGATACCGAGAAACTTCATCTTGTTGTTATGAATCATGAGCATATTGCAGGTGGCAGCAGTGTATATCAAGTTATAAATCAATATAGAGCTTTAAGGGATGAGGAAGAGACAAAAGCACAGGATAGAAGATTTGACGTGACGCTGATGATCAATGGATTGCCAATGATCCATATAGAACTGAAAAACAAACAACATTCGTATATGGATGGCTTCCGGCAGATTAAGAAATATATTGGAGAAGGAAAGTTTACAGGTATTTTCTCAGCTGTTCAGATGTTTGTAATTAGTAACGGAGTTGATACCAAATACTTCAGCGCGGCGGGAGATACGGAACTGAATCCTAAATTTGTAAGTGGATGGCTGGATGAAAAAAACAATCCGGTATCGGACTACTTAGAATTTGCCAAAAGTGTACTCCGTATTCCGGCAGCGCATGAAATGATAGCAAGATATACTGTTCTGGATGAGGATGCCAAACATTTGATATTACTGCGCCCTTATCAGATTCATGCAATAGAAGCAATCAGGGAGGCATCTAAAACAGGGAAGTCGGGATATGTGTGGCATACGACCGGTTCAGGAAAAACACTGACTTCATATAAGGCAACCAGAAATCTTTTAATGGATATTCCGACTATTGATAAGGCTATTTTCCTGATTGATAGAAAAGATCTGGACACACAGACAACGATGGCATTTCAGGCATATGCAAATAATGATCTGATTGATGTGGATGAGACAGATAATGTTTCTGACCTTAAGAAAAAACTGAAATCCGATGACAGACAGGTAATTGTTACTACAATACAAAAACTGCAAAGATTAATTACCAAAAGATTGGAAGAAGGAACAACAGAGTATACAAAGATAAAAAATCTCCGAATTGCATTTGTCGTTGATGAGTGTCATAGAGCTGTAACACCGGGAACGAAGAGGGAGCTGGAAAGATTTTTTGGAAAATCCTTGTGGTATGGATTTACGGGAACACCTCGTTTTGCAGAAAATCCATATCCGAAGTTAGGCGATTTGCCTAGGACAACAGAAGAATTATATGGAAAGCGTCTGCATGAGTATACTATTCAAAATGCCATTAAAGACAATGCTGTATTAGGGTTTCAGGTAGAGCATGATGGTCCCAAAAACATGGTGGATGAAACAGACAGCAGAATTTATGAGAATGAAACACATATGTTGAAAGTGCTGGATGTGATTTTGAATAAGTCTTATCATAAGCTGGGCTTCCAAAATGGTAAGGGAAAAACTTATGAGGGATTGTTAACAACCAGCTCAATCCAATTAGCGCAGAAGTATTATGAATTATTGAAAAGAGTGAAAAATGGCGAGACCTCTTTACAGATAGATGAGAGGATTAGACAGGTATTGCCGGATTTTCCTAAGTTTGCGATTACATATTCTGTAACAGAAAATGACGAAAGTTCCCATTTGAATCAACAGAAAATGCGTGAGTCATTAGATGATTATAATAGCATGTTCAATACAAAATATGATCTGTCACAGATACAGACTTATAATGGTAATTTAAATAAGCGTTTGGCGAGAAAAGACTCTAAATTTAAAAGTAGAAGCGAGCAATTGGATCTTGTTATTGTGGTAGATCGTCTCCTGACAGGGTTTGATGCACCATGTATGTCTACTATGTTTATTGACAGACAGCCAATGGGACCGCACGATTTGATACAGGCATTTTCAAGGACGAATCGAATATTTGATAAAAATAAGGCATATGGACAGATCGTAACTTTTCAGGCACCGAAGCTCTTCAAGGAAAGCGTTGATAATGCTGTGAAATTGTATTCTGCGGGAAGCACAGGAACGGCACTTGTAGCTGAATGGAAAGAAATAGAACCTGCTTTTCGGAAATCATTGAAGGCACTTCGGGCATCTGCGGAAAAACCATCAGAAATTCCGGGAATGTCGCGCAAAGAAAAGATTGTATTTATAAAAATGTTTCAGAATTTTGATAAGCTGTTCGCACAACTGAAGGCATTTTCCCAGTATGATGACAGTATGTTGGAAAGTTATGGCATTACGGAAGATGAATATGAGGATTATGCAGGACATTATTTTAATGTGAAAGCGGAGATTCAGTCAGGATCAGATGATCCGACAGATCCGGAAACCCCGGAGATAGATCAGGATTATGAGTTAATGGCATACAGTCATACCAAAATAGATTATGAGTATATTATCAATCTGATCCAGAACATTGTAACACCTGATGATGATTCGGAAGTAACACCGGAACAAAGAAAGAAACAGATTGAAGAAGTGAAGCAATATATTGAGGATCTGCGGAAAGACAATTTTCAGGTTGCTGATATCATGGACAGCCTTGTGTATGAAATAGAGCTTGACAAGGATAAATATAAAGGTCAGTCAATTTTAAATATTGTTGAAAATATGAAACGGGATTGCATTGAGAAAGTTGTTAAGGATTTTTGCCTGACATGGTATGCGTCTAAAGACGATATTATGTATGCGGCAACTCATTACAGAAATGGAGAAATTCCAAATGAAAATGCAATTAAGATAACATCCGATTTTGCCGGATATAAGGCTGCGCAAGAGAAAGCAATACCAAAGTTCAAATATTATACACAGCTTCTTTCGGCATTAAAGAAAACACTGGATGAGGAAATAAAGCCTCTGATCAATAACTAGGCACATTGATTTGCGGGAGAAAATAGTCTTTACTATTCATATCAGCGTAAGCACAAATAAAATGGAGGTAGCTTATGCGAAACGATATGGATGGAACAGAATTATTTTGTAATTATTATAAGCAGTGGATTGAAGTATACAAGAAGGACGCCATAAGAGAAGCGACGATGGCAAAATATCTGATGACGCAGAAATGGGTTGAAAAGCTGGTTCCCAGACTGAAGGTATCTGATTTAACAAGGACAGTGTATCAGCAGCTTCTTAATGATTATGCAAAGGAGCATGAAAGACAGACGACACTTGATTTCCACCATCAGTTGAAAGGTGCCATTCTTGATGCAGTGGATGAAGGACTGATAGATAGGGATCCGACCAGAAAAGCTATTATCAAAGGAAAAACTCCCAAGGTAAAGAAGATAAAATATTTAAATCAATTTGAGTTACACACGTTAATTGCACATCTGGATATTAGGGAGAAGCCTAACTGGGACTGGTTTATATTATTGGTTGCAAAAACAGGAATGAGATTCTCGGAAGCACTTGCGATTACACCGGCGGATTTTGATTTTGCAAGACAGACTTTATCTGTAAGCAAAACATGGGATTATAAAGGAGAGGGTGGATTTCTGCCCACAAAGAATAAATCGTCTGTTAGAAAAATCCAGATAGACTGGCAGATTGTTGTGAAGTTCTCGGAACTGGTTAAAAAATTGCCCGAGGATAAGCCGATATTTGTAGGAGAGGACAAAATATATAATTCAACAGTTAATGACGTTCTTTCGAGGCATTGCAGAGAATGTGGGATATCCGTGATTTCAATTCATGGTCTCAGACATACACATGCTTCTCTTTTATTATTTGCAGGTGTTTCGATTGCCAGTGTTGCAAGACGCCTGGGACATGCCAGTATGACAACTACACAAAAAACATATCTGCATATTATACAGGAGCTGGAAAATAAGGATGTGGACTTAGTAATGAGAACATTATCCGGTTTGTAAAATTGCTGTTATAGACAAAGCTTACGCTGATCGCTGGAATAAACACCATCACGCACAAAAAGATGCACCATACAGGAAATACACTCTGAATCGAAAAAAATACTTGCAATCCATTTTTCAGGGTGCTAAAATCTGAACCAAGAAATGCAGAGAAGGAGACTCTTGTCAGGAAAAACGACAGGAAAGAGATGCCACCGACTGAAAGCATCCGCGCGGGAACTGATAAAGGGAACACTCCGGAGCAGATTATTCGAACCTCTATGATAAGATATAGAGCTAGGGTAATACGTGACACGCGTTAAGTGGAAGAGTGGAGAAGATCTAGGAAAAGGTATTCGGCTGAAGTCTTCTCAATGCGGGTGGTACCGCGGATTTAGAATATCCGTCCCGGGACAATGATTTGTCCCGGGTTTTTTATTGCATCAAAGCCGGGACACTACAGAAGGAAAGACAGGAGGAGCAACATGAAAGCAAACATGTACAGAGATGTCTATTTAAAAGACATCACGGAAGAGCAAATTGGTCAGACCCTGAAGGTCAGCGGATGGGTAGAAAACATCAGAGATCACGGCGGTGTATCCTTTATCGATCTCAGGGATATGTATGGTGTCCTGCAGGTTGTCCTGCGTGATACCTCCCTGCTTACCGGCATTGTAAAAGAGGACTGCGTATCCATTACCGGTTTGATTGAAAAGCGTGATGAAGAAACTTATAACCCGAAGATCGCGACAGGAACGATCGAGCTGGAAGCAAAGACGATACAGATCCTTGGCAAGGTATATAAACCGCTTCCGTTTGAAGTGATGACATCCAAGGAGATTCGTGAAGATCTTCGTTTAAAATACCGTTATCTGGATCTGAGAAACCAGAAGGTAAAAGACAACATCGTTTTCCGTAGCCAGGTGATCAGCTTCCTGCGTCAGAAAATGACAGAAATGGGATTTTTAGAAATCCAGACACCGATCCTGTGTGCTTCCTCACCGGAAGGTGCACGTGATTACATTGTACCGAGCAGAAAGTACAAAGGTAAATTTTATGCACTGCCACAGGCACCACAGCAGTACAAACAGCTTCTGATGGTATCCGGCTTTGATAAATATTTCCAGATCGCCCCTTGCTTCAGAGACGAGGATGCAAGAGCAGACCGTTCTCCGGGCGAATTTTACCAGCTCGATTTTGAAATGAGCTTTGCAACACAGGAAGATGTATTTGCAGTCGGAGAAGAAGTGCTCTCCGCTACTTTTGAAAAATTTGCGCCGGAAGGCTATTCCGTTACACAGGCACCATATCCGATCATCAGCTACAAACAGGCTATGCTGGAGTTTGGTACCGACAAACCGGATCTTCGTAACCCGCTTCGTATCATCGATGTAACAGAGTTCTTCCAGAGATGTACCTTCAAGCCATTTAAGGGAAGAACCGTCAGAGCCATCAAAGTAAACCGGCAGATGTCCAAGGGCTTCCATGAAAAGCTTCTGAAGTTTGCACAGTCTATCGGAATGGGTGGACTTGGTTACCTTGAGGTAATGGAAGATATGAGCTACAAGGGACCGATCGATAAATTTATTCCGGATGATATGAAAGTTGAAATGAAAGAACTGGCAGGACTTTCCGCCGGAGATACTATTTTCTTTATCGCTGATAAGGAAGCACGTGCTAACCTTTATGCAGGACAGATCAGAACCGAGCTTGGTGAAAAGCTTGATCTGATCGAGAAGAACGCATATCGTTTCTGCTATATCAACGACTTCCCGATGTTTGAGCTGGATGAGGAAACAAAGCAGATCGGCTTTACACACAATCCGTTCTCCATGCCACAGGGTGGACTGGAAGCATTAAAAACACAGGATCCGCTTACGATTCTGGCATATCAGTACGATATTGTATGTAACGGTGTGGAGCTTTCTTCCGGCGCTGTCCGCAACCACGATATGGAGATCATGGTCAAAGCATTTGAAATTGCAGGCTATGATGAAGAAACACTGAAAAACAAATTTGGCGCATTATACAACGCATTCCAGTTCGGAGCACCGCCGCACGCAGGTATGGCACCGGGTGTAGACCGTATGATCATGCTGCTTTGCAACGAAGAAAATATCCGTGAAGTTATTGCATTCCCAATGAGCGGATCTGCACAGGATCTGATGTGTGGTGCACCGAATGATGTCACAGAACAGCAGCTTAGAGAAGTACACATCAAGGTAAGAGATTAAGAGTGGAGGTAATCTGATGGCAAACGTGATCAGTGACGAAACAATCGAATATGTAGGCATTCTGGCAAAACTTGCACTATCCGATGAGGAAAAGGAGCAGGCAAAAAAGGATATGGCAGATATGCTTGATTATATTGATCAGCTTGGTGAGCTGGATACAGAAGGCGTAGAGCCGATGAGTCATATTTTTGATACTTGTAATGTATTCCGTGAGGACGTGGTAACGAACGGAGACGACAGTGAGAATATGCTGAAAAATGCACCACAGGAAAAAGACGGTATGTATCTGGTACCGAGAACATTTTAAGGAGGCTCCGAAATGAAGGATATTTTAAAATTAACGGCTGTGGAGCTTTCCACGAAGATCAAGGCAGGCGAGCTCACGGCAGTGGATGCGGTAGAAGCTGTTTTTGCGCAGATTGCAGAAAAGGAAGATGACCTGCACTGCTATGTGACATTAGATAAAGAGGGCGCACTCTTACAGGCAAAAGAAGTACAGGAGAAGATCGAAAAGGGTGAACTGACAGGGCCGCTTGCCGGTGTTCCGGTTGCGATCAAGGACAATATGTGCACAGAAGGTATGCTGACAACCTGTTCTTCCAAAATCCTTGGCAACTTTATTCCGACTTATTCTTCCGAGGCAGTTCTGAACCTGCAGAAAGCAGGTGCTGTTGTGATCGGTAAAACGAACATGGATGAGTTTGCCATGGGTTCCACAACAGAAACTTCTGCCTATGGAGCAACGAAGAATCCATGGAATACAGAGCATGTACCGGGCGGATCTTCCGGTGGCTCCGCAGCAGCGGTAGCAGCGGATGAATGTTTCTTTGCACTTGGCTCCGATACAGGCGGCTCCATCCGTCAGCCGGCGTCTTATTGCGGCGTTGTCGGTATGAAACCAACTTACGGAACCGTATCCCGTTACGGACTGATCGCCTATGGTTCTTCTCTGGATCAGATCGGGCCTATCACGAAAGACGTAACGGATGCGGCGATCGTGTTGAATACGATTTGCGGTGTGGATGGACACGATTCTACCTCTTTACCGGTGGCAGTGCCTGATTTTACCAAAGCTTTGCGACAGGATGTCAAGGGGCTGCGCATCGGTCTGCCGAAAGAATATTTTGGCGAGGGAATTGATGCCGGGGTCAAAGCTCAGATTATGCTGGCAGTAGAAAAATATAAAGAATTAGGGGCGGAGATCGTGGATATTTCCCTGCCTCACACGGAATATGCCGTAATCACTTATTATATTATTGCTCCGGCAGAAGCTTCGGCTAATCTGGCCAGATTTGACGGCGTACGTTATGGCTATCGCAACAAAGAGGCCGGCAGTGCTCCTGAAATGACGAAATTAAGCCGTACCGAAGGCTTCGGCAGCGAAGTAAAGCGCCGTATCATGCTGGGGACCTATGTGTTAAGTTCCGGTTATTACGATGCGTACTATAAAAAGGCAATGCAGGTCCGTACACTGATCCGTAAAGATTTTGAAGAGGCTTTCCAAAAATGTGACGTGCTGCTGACACCCACTTCTCCGGTCACTGCGTACCCGCTGGATGCGCAAATGGATCCGTTGACAGTGTATATGTTGGACGTGACGACGATTCCTGTGAATATGGCCGGCCTGCCCGGTATTTCTATTCCCTGCGGTTTTGTGAATGGCATGCCGGTAGGTATGCAACTGATTGGCAAGGCGCTGGATGAAGAAACCTTGCTGCGAACCGCTTATACATTTGAACAGGCGACGGATTTCCACAAAGCGGTGGCGCCGCTGGGAGGGACGAATAAATGAAAAACTATATTACAGTTATCGGCTTGGAAGTCCATGCGGAATTAAAAACGAAAACGAAGGCTTTTTGTTCCTGCTCCACGGAATTCGGGGCAGAACCTAATACACACGTATGCCCGGTTTGTCTGGGTATGCCCGGCGCCTTGCCGGTATTGAATAAGCGCGTGGTAGAATTTGCGATTCGCGCCGGTCTGGCTTTAAACTGCGACATTCAGAAATTTAATAAATTTGACCGTAAAAATTATTTTTATCCCGATTTATCCAAAAACTATCAGATTTCTCAGTGGGATCAGCCGATTTGCCTGGGCGGACATGTGGATATCCGGGTAAATGGAGAAAAAAAGACGGTGGGGATCACCCGTATCCATATGGAAGAAGATGCAGGAAAACTGGTACACAGCGGTTTGACTATCAGCACTTCTGATTCGTCGGCCGTAGATTACAACCGTGCCGGCGTGCCGCTGATCGAGATTGTATCTGAACCGGATATGCGCAGTGCGGCGGAAGCCCGCGCTTATCTGGAACAGTTGAAGGCGATTCTGGAATATACGGATGTATGCGATTGTAAGATGCAGGAAGGCAGTCTCCGCTGCGATGCCAATATTTCGGTCATGCCGGAAGGCGCGACGGAATTCGGTACGCGTGCGGAAATCAAAAATCTGAATTCGTTCCGCGCCCTGGAGCGGGCGATTGAATATGAAGTAGAGCGTCAGATCGACTTAATTGAAGACGGGGGACATGTGGTACAGGAAACCCGTACCTGGGATGATGCCAATGGCGTGACCTTATCCATGCGCTCGAAAGAAGAAGCCCACGACTACCGTTACTTCCCGGAACCGGACCTGGTTCCCATTGATCTGGATCCGGCCTGGATCGAAGAAATCAGAGATACTCTGCCGGAATTACCGGCGGCCCGCAAGGAACGTTTGCTGCAGCAGGATATCCCTGAGGACAGCGTGGATATTATCGTAGCAGATAAAAAAATGGCGGACTATTTTGATGAAGGCGCAAAGACGACGGAAAATCTGAAAGCATTGGCCAACTGGGTGTTGGGTGATGTGAGCGCTTTCCTGAATGCGGAAGGCATTACCATTGCCGACCCGATCTTCAAAATCACACCGGATCATTTAGGTGAATTAGTAGCCTTGATCGATAAGGGCGTATTGTCCAGTAAACTGGCAAAGAAGGTATTTGCGGAAATGTTAAAAGACAATGAAGCGCCCCAGACGTTAGTTAAAAAATTAGGGCTGGAGCAGGTCAGCGATGCAGGGGAGTTGGGACGTTTGGTTGACGAAGTCTTAGCGGCGAATCCCCAGTCGATCGCAGATTTTAAGGCCGGCAAGACAAAAGCTCTCGGCTTTTTGGTAGGACAGATCATGAAGGCGACGCATGGTAAAGCGAATCCCGGCATGATCAATAAAATGCTGACGGAAAAAATGCAGTAGAACCATTGACTATGAAAAAAGTCATAAAGCAAAGGTGTGTAAAGGATGCAGATCGAACGGGGAACCTGGGCAGAGATTAATCTGGATGCCGTGGCCCATAATGTAAAATTAGCGAAAGAAAACCTCCGACCTTCTACCAGGCTTTGCGCAGTGGTCAAGGCCGATGCCTATGGCCATGGCGCCGTACGGGTCGCGCAGGAGGCGGCGAAGGCCGGCGCAGACTTTTTTGCCGTGGCGTTGCTGCAGGAGGGGATCGAGCTCAGAGAGGCAGGTATTGAACAACCGATCCTGGTGTTAGGGTCCATGTCTACGCAGCCAGGTGTCGCGGATTTTGTAGTTCGCTATGACATCAGCCATGCTGTATTTGACGAAGAGCGGTTAATGCTGCTGAACGAGGCGGCGGTCAAGCAGGGAAAAAAGGCGAAGATCCATATTGCGGTAGATACGGGCATGCATCGAATCGGGGTCCATGTTAAAAATGCGGGGGTCTTTGCGCAAAAAGCGGCGGCCTATCCGGGGATTGAGATAGAGGGCGTGTTTTCGCATTTCGCCACGGCAGATGCGGCAGATAAGGAATATGCGGCGCTTCAGTTTGAGCGGTTTAAAAAAGCGATACGTGAGATAGAAGCAAAGGACATTTTTATTCCTATTAAACATATAGCCAACAGCGCTGCCATCACAGAGCTGGAACAATACCAAATGGATATGGTACGCCAGGGGATCACGCTTTACGGACTGCATCCGGCGCATATGATCAGTTGTTACAGCGGCTTTCGCCCGGTAATGACGGTAAAGGCGCAGGTGAGCTTTGTCAAGACGTTGCCTGCCGGCTGTTCAATCGGTTACGGACGTACTTTTACGACGACCCGCCCGTTCAGCATTATAGCTACGGTTCCGATCGGTTATGCGGATGGGGTAAATCGTGCCCTCTCGAATACGGGCTACATGCTGATCAAAGGCCAGCCGGCGCCGATCGTGGGCAGAGTATGTATGGATCAGGTGATGCTGGATGTATCGGAGATCCCTGATGTGAAGGTGGGCGATGAAGTGATCGTGTTTGGCGGCACGGAGCTGCCTTTTGAAAAAGTCGCTGAATGGTCTCACACGATTTGTTATGAGATCGTCTGTGCCGTAAGTCCCCGGGTGCCACGGGTCTACGTACGTGATATTTGACAGAATGAGGTGACTGCCGATACTTTTATCGGCAGTCATTTTACTACAAAAAAGCAAGAGGTGAACAAGATGCTGCGAGATATTCCTGATCAGGAGTGGAACGAATACGTGAAAAAATGCACGACCGGGGAATGGCCTGTACCGGCCGGTTTTGTCAGTGATAAAAACAACTGGGTGTGTCGGGCGATTGTCGGTCGGGTACTTTATTTTACAAAAGATGTTGAAGGGGCCTTAGCGGTCCTAAGTACCGTGGTAAATGATGTGGAACCGGATCTGGAACATCATCCGGATGAAGGGATGTGTGAGGCGGAACATTTTGTCCTTAGCCTGCGGGATATTTCCCAAATTATTTGGGAGTTGACAAAAAACGGAGCAGCGGCTCTCCAATACCTTGACAAGGCTTTTGCGATTTGCCGGGAGTTTCCTTACCGCTTTCATACGGAAGCCAGAGGGGATATCTGGTACCGTCATCTGAACATGCTCAATGAAAGCGGTTCCGGTGAAAAGGCGATTGCCGATGCCCGGGAGATGGTCGAAAAGGAGAAAAAAGAATCACATGCGCCCAGGCCCATCATCCCGGATCCGCTCTATGAAACGGTCAATCCGTATATTTTTTATAGCCTGCGGTTTTTGGCGGAACAGGCATATAAAGCCGGTAAAACTGCGGAAGCCTGTGCTTTGTTTGATGAAGCCTACCGGTATTTCCCTTTATCTCAGGCAGGGGTGCGGGACGTGACAAAAGCACGAACTGCAAAAACTGCGGAGGAAGCCTATGAGCTTTGGCGCAATTGCACAACTTACCAATATTTACCCTGGGAAAAACAACCGATCGTGAGTTTGCGGAGCTGATGAATCAATTATGCAAGAGATGATCCTGGAAATACCAATTAAATACGCCTTTAAGGGGTTCTTTCTATGAAATTGACACAGAGGTCTTAAAACGCCTGAAAACCCCCTTCTTTCTTTTCGGACCCCGGGGAAAAGATTTGCACCAGATTGAAGAAAGGGTAAATCGGCGCAGTCTGACAGAGGAATATCCGCGCGCACTCAGAGAATTGATACAGTATGTGTGGTTAACCAAATAAAAAAATGCTATAATGTACTACAAATAATAAAAAGCACTTTTTAAGGGCCTTTTTAGATTTTGCTATAAACGTTTCGAGGAGGTCGTTCGGAAAGGCCGCAAGGAACATTTTTGCGGCAAAAAGGCTCCGGCTACTTCGGTGGCTATGTTTTGCAATGCTTGTATGTTTGAGGGAGGAATTATAGATGTATCGTAAGGTCGACAAAAAATTTATTGAAGGGCTTGAAGCTATCGTAGGAAAAGAAAACGTCCTGACGGATGCAGAGAGCCTGGAGCAGTATAAAACAGATGAGGAAACCGATCCGGCGAAATTTCATATTCCGGAGGCCGTGGTCGCCCCCGGTTCTACGGAAGAAGTGGCGGCTATCGTTCGCCTGGCGAACGAAGCGAAGGTGCCTATTACAGTACGCAGTGCCGGTACCAGCCTTTCAGATGGCGCGATCCCGGTTTGCGGCGGTATCGTTTTGCTGATGTCACGCATGAATAAAATTTTGCATATTAATCCGGAAGCCATGTATATGACGGTAGAAGCAGGGGCCCTGGTCAAGGAATGTCAGGCAGAGGCGCAGAAACACGGACTT
>OHOJ01000543.1_pt1 | contig 12431 bp, 12 predicted proteins | sample 1569791 | NCBI WGS metagenome assembly OHOJ01 (sample SAMEA3879542, study PRJEB24766) | human gut metagenome | biome: human-associated habitat; feature: feces | place: USA | collected 1985/1987
CATTGGACAGTGCGATGGAAAGGCTGAATAAGAAATACCATGGATAAATATGAAGTAATGTTATATCCAAAGGCTTTTCGGGATATTGATGATATTTATGCTTACATTGCACTTGATAAATTGTCACCTGAGAATGCAAGAGGTCAGACGGACAGGATCTGGACAGCATTAAAAAAATTAGAAGCCGATAAGTTAGTGAATCGTAAACTGTACCCGGAAATACCACCAAAAGTGGAATACAGTCTTACATCGCTTGGAAAAAGTTTAATGTCGCCCTTAGATGGTATTATTCAATGGGCTTTGGAACATTCCGATGAAATTTTAGAACACCGTCAAAAAACGGAAAAACAGAAGAAAGTATAGAACTTCAATGTTCTATACTCTCCCTTTTTATCATCTTGCATTCACATATTTATATGAGGATAACAAAATATTGTTATCTATAATTTTAGAACTCTCCAAATACCAATTTGAGCCAAAAGTTTCACCTATGAAACTGATACCTTTACCAAGCATAACAGGAATAGTGTAAAGGGTCAGACTATCCAGCAGTCCCGCTTGAATAAGTGTAGTCAAAAGTTTACCACCACCAACTAACAGCATATCATTATCACTTTTCATTTCATGTACTTTCCGAAGTGGAGTATCTATAAGAAATTCCACTCCACAATCCGGCGTAACATTTGCATCATGGTGGGAAACTACAAAAGTACGTTTACTTTTATATAACCATCCACCCCAATGCTCAAATAAATAGGTATAAGTATTAGCTCCCATCAGCAAGCAAGTAGCCGCTTCGTATTCTTTTCCAATAAGCGATTTTACATTTGAAGTAATCCAGTCCAGTTCATTGTCCGATGTTGCGATAAAACCATCGAGAGACACAGCGATATGCGCTTTAATTTGTTTCATATTGTTAGGCATTAAACAGTTTATTTTTTTACGGGTTACCCGTTTATAATCTTTATTCAAACTGTCCGCTAGTATCTCAAAAAAGAAGCGTGAACTCACACTGCTCCACTACGAGGTACTGGCATACCTAAATGACGAAACAGGCAAGCCCACGCTATGTTAAAACATAGCATAGACATTGCGCTGAAAATCCCGTCATTTTGAAAAGTGCCAGTTTTCGTAGTGAGATATTCGGCGAACGAATATGATATATATAAAGGCAACATCACAGGTTACTGTTCAATCGCCATTATCTTCTATGTAACTTTTGCAAAGTTAGCCAAATCCCTGAAAACTCCTATATACAAAACAAGAAATCCTGCCTTATCTTACGACAAAACAGGATTGAAAGCCATTAGAAAAGAAAAAATTAATCGGTTTTCTCCCGGATTAACTTGTGTACGTCCGTTGCACGGTAATAACACCTGCCATCCAGCATAAGGAAAGGGAGTATTCCCTTTTTCCGGTAACGGGTCAGTGTTCGGGGGGCTACTTTTAGCATCAGGCACAAGTCCTGATTATCCAGCAGTTCTTCACCATCCAAACAGTTACGACCTTTTATAACTTTATCTATCTTCTTGTCCTGCATATCGAACCTGTCCATGATACGTTCCATCCATGCGATAAAATCATCTTTATCTATATACATAAGGCTGTCTGATTAAATTAAACCAATCATAAAATAACTTTGGTTGGACGGGTCTTTGATGATAATGTCCCGTTCCCGCATAAAGCGGATATAGCTTTTGGCGGTGCGTTCTTTCACGTCCAAAATCTGTTGTATCTGCTCGCACAGGTCTATATAGGTTATATGTTCCTGTCTGCCGAACACGTCACGTGCAACCCCGACCAGTTCCTTTTCCTTGCGCTTCTCTTTTTCCTCTCGTGGCTTTTCTCCTTTGTAAAGGTGCATTCCGGCTGTTTTGTCCCATGCGAACAGCATCAGGGGAACGTCCAGCGGGCTGCCATCCCTGACTTTCAGGGCTTTTACCACTGATTGTGTGGGTTCTTCGTCCTTTTCGATGGAAAGAATTGTTGCCGCCTTACGTTGTAGTTCCGAGCCTAAATGCCCCCGTAACTTCAATCCATTGGGTACAAAATGCAGCACGCAGAGAATACAGGTATTATAAATTCCTGCCAGTCGGTATAGTTCATCTATCACTGCCACACTTTCCACTTCATCATTGGCACTTTTTACAAGGTCGGCGATACCGTCTATCACCACCAACTGGATGCCGCCATACTGGTAATAGAACTTATCCATACTTTGAACAATGGCGTGCAACCGTTCTTTTCGGGACATACCCGTCAGACAAAATGCTTTCAGTTCTTCCGGTTTGTTCGTTTGCTTGGCACGTGTCAGCAGGTTACTTACATTCTTGAACAGTTGTACTTCGGACTGTTCCGTATCATAGAGTAATACCGCTTTGTGTTTACTGTTGGCGGTTATCTGTATGCCGAGCGTATCTACTTCCTTATCCGGTTGGCAGATACAGCCCGCTAACATGGCAGCTATATAATTACTCTTTCCTGTTCCCTCGCCGCCTGTAATACCGAACAGGTTTCCTTGTGTCCCCAATGGGACATCTCCGGCAGAAATTATCACCTGTGCTTTTGCCGGAGGATTATTGAAGTCTATTTCGCACGATTTAAGCATAATCAATGTATCACTATATAGGTTATCTAAAAATTCGATAAACAATTTCAGGAAATCTTCACGGGTATTTCCTGCCTTGAAATAGTCCGATATGTCCTTTTCCTCTTTCGTTCCGGGAAGTGGTAAGAGCAGACGTTTTACCCCCAATTCTTCCAACTGTTTTTCCTGTTTGCGTGCGCTTTCCTTACCCGTCTTGTCGGTATCATATAATAGGATGATATGCTTAAAACAGAATGTCAGCTTATAAATCAGGGTAGGCGGGATAGTCACCGTTTCACTGTTGAAGCAGATTGCATGAAAACCGTGTGCCGCCAATGACATGACATCTTTTTCGCCACCCGTGATAAACAGTGTATCACCCTTTGCGGGCAGTTGTTCCAATCCGAAACAATAGTTTTCCCCGAAGTTACCACCATACAGGAAGCGGTTTTTTGAGAACGGACGGTACAGTTTTATGTACCGTTTATTTTTATACCCGTACATCGGTTCTGTTACGGATGAAGTATAAGTGAACGGTGTTCCATCCGCTGTTACGCTCTGAAAGTCCCGTAAGGAACACACCTTATAAAATTCCAATACTTCCGGTGTGATACCATACTGCTGCCAGTACATCAATTCGGCAAGCGGGAATTTCTGTTCCCTGAACTGGTAGAGTTTGCTTTCCTTTTCAGGTGTTTCTTCCGGCATATCATTTATTATATGGGAAGAAGTACGGGTAACTGGTATCGGATTACCTGTTGCCAGTCCCAATCCCAAATCCCGGTCTATCGTTTCCAGTATCTCCACGAAATCCATTGAATTATTGCAGTCCAGCCCTTTAAGTTGCCCCACGAAAAAGAAACAATCACCGCTATAACTGTCGTTGCCGAAATCTTTCATCTTATAGATACCGCTTCGGCGGTCGAAATAGATGTTACAGGACGCTTTGTTATCCTCATAAAGCGGGTTCAAGAAATTGCGACCTATCCGCCAATTACCGGATATGTAATGCTTGAACACGGATAACCCATTATTTGTCCTTTCTAATATTTCTTCTTTCCTTAACATATAGCTGGTGGTTGGTTATCAGGTCGTTAATACTGTCCTTATCTCGTTTAATCAGGCGTTCTTCCAATAATCGTTTTATTTCTCCAATCTTGTAGAAATAATGTCCCTTGATATTGGAATAAGTGACTGTCCCGGCTGCCCGCAAGCGTTGTAATGTCCGGTCACTGATTTTTAGAAATGTGCAGACCTCGTAACTATCCACCCAAATTTCATCCTCATTGATACTTTCCGCTTCTGTGTGATTAAATATATAATCGGCAATAGCGGTAATCTTGTTGTCTAAATCCTTATAGGCTTTTGACTCAAATGTTATTATCTCCATTTCGCTAACTAATTGATTTGCTGCAAAGATGGCGGGTTTCAAAAGATAAAAATTACAAGGTATAACCAAGTTGGTGAATATTTATTTTTCTCTTTTTCAGTAGCAAAAGCAGGGTGTTATTACCCGAAAATGCCGCATTTCATGTCTAAATCGTATAAAAACAAAAACTACCAAGTTGGTAATTACTTGGTAGTTTTTATGTGGACTAAATATCTTTATTACAGTTCGTCCGATTCCATTCGCTTTAACAGTTGTTCGATTACTGATGTAAAAAAGGCAGTTCGATTTTTCTTTCTGCTTTTGAGAGTTAGATATGTTCGATAATAATCTCCTAAATCTATGTCAAAAGCTGCTTCAATGAAAGCCATGATTTCTTTTATTGTCACATTTCCATTATTGAGTGTTGCAATAGCAACAAGTCCATATCCAAACTCTACTGCATCTGATTTAGAGCCAGTCCATTTCAGATTAAAGTCAGAAAGTGCCGCTCGTATTTTAGATATTTGCATTTTCCTGTCTAACAATTGTAATTGTCTATTGAGATATATTCGTAGCATTTCATTCGACAAAATTTTAGCTACTTTATAATCATATCCGGTAGAAAAGGCAGGGTCTTTATCTAAAAATGCGCTATCAACACACAATCTGAAATTCGCTTTATATCGAACAAAGTAATAAGAATCTAAGTGGGTTGCTTTCGAACGATAATATTGGTAGAAATCAAGATTTTGGTCAAAGAAATATTTCAAATTATCCAATTGGCAATGAAGATACTCTCGTTGTACATCATCACTGCCAATCGGACGCTTCATCTCAATTCTTGTTATTTTGTAAAAGTATAAATACCGACTAAGAATGTCTGGCTTTATATCTTTAAAGAAATGAATTTCTTCTTCTTCGTTCTGAAATTCATATTTTACAGTCATGCTCCGCAGGTTATCGAATAAAGGTCGTATGACATCTATCATATGCAAAGCATCCTCCACGCAGACATTTTCATCAATGCCAAGCAACTCCATTTCTTCATTTATTCGATGCAATATTTCATTGATATAATCTTGCATGATTGAATTTCGTTATAATCAGAAATTTGCATTTCTGGGTGTACGTGGAAACGGAATAACATCCCGAATGTTTGTCATGCCTGTAATGAACAGCATCAACCGTTCAAGACCCAATCCAAAGCCTGAATGGGGAACAGTGCCAAATTTGCGTGATTCAAGATACCACCACAGTTTTTCGGTATTCATATTCAATTCTTTCATTCGCTGCAATAATTTTGTATAGTCGGCTTCCCGTTCAGAACCTCCTATGATTTCCCCAATTTTCGGAAATAATACATCCATTGCACGAACTGTTTTCCCATCTTCATTTTGTTTCATATAGAATGCTTTTATCTCTTTAGGATAATCTGTAACAATCACAGGGCGGCGAAAATATTCTTCCACCAAATGACGTTCATGTTCAGCACATAAATCAATTCCCGGTTTTACAGGGTAGTCAAACTGACGCCCGGATTCTTGTAAAATCTCTATAGCTTTAGAATAAGGCAAACGCATAAATTCATTATTTGCAACGAAATGTAATTTATCCATTAAACCATTATCTACGTTGTCATTTAAAAAAGCTAAATCACTTTCGCAATTTTCAAGTGCATAACGGATTAAATATTTCAAAAAATTCTCTGCCAAATCCATATTGTCGTTAATATCATTAAAGGCAACTTCCGGTTCAATCATCCAAAATTCGGAAAGATGACGGAATGTATTTGAATTTTCTGCCCTAAAGGTCGGGCTAAAGGTGTAAATTGCCCCCAATGCTAACGCACCGAGCTCGCCCTCTAATTGTCCCGAAACTGTTAAATTGGCTGGGGAACCGAAAAAATCATCTTTTAATTCCGTTTTGATTTCAAAGAGTTCTCCTGTTCCCTCACTATCCGATGTTGTTATTATAGGAGTATTGAAATAGAAGAATCCTCTTTCATTGAAATAACGATGTATGGCAAAAGCCATATTATGGCGTATACGAAATATTGCACCAAAAGTATTTGTACGTAAGCGTAAATGAGCTATTTCCCGTAAGTATTCTAAAGAATGTTCCTTTTTCTGTAAGGGGTATTCCTGTGGGTCTGCTATTCCATATACTTCGATATCTCCGGCTATTACTTCTACTTGTTGTTTACCTCCGGCAGACCGGATAAATTTGCCCTTTATACCGATTGCACTTCCTGTAGTAATAGTCTTTAGCATGTTCTTTTCAAACTTTACATGTTCAATCACAATTTGAAGATTGTGTACAGTAGAGCCATCATTTAAAGCAATAAAGCTTATATTTTTACTCTGCCGATGCGTGCGAACCCAACCTCTCACATAGACATCAATTCCATAAATATCTGATTTTAATAAATCTACGATTCTTATTTTCATAACATTATTCTTTTATGCAATATCTCTAATACTTATAATAAGAGCATTATTAGACGTAAACTTGTCATTAAGAAATAAATCATAATTCAATTCAACACGAATGCGGTCATCATATATTTTAAGCTGATAAAGCAATGTCCTTACTTTTATATTAATATCTCCATCAGCGGTGATATAATCCGATTCCGTTAATTCCCCATTTAAGAAAGACATTTCAGTAAAAATCGACCCTGTACGATATAAATTAGCTTTTTCCGGGTTGATTATCAGTCGGTTTTCAACAACATGTCCTCCTGCACATAATTCTCGGTATAAAACAGAATGACTACTACCAGAACGTGAATAGTTTCCAATGGCATTAGTTACTATTTTATCCGTATAGTCGTCATACCGTTGAATATTTTGAACAATTATTCTAACATCCTTTTTCATAAATGAGGCAAGTTCTCACGGTATTGCCGCAAATAAGATTCATCTTGATTATGGATTTGTTGTTCCAAAAAATGAACCATCTTTTGCTTATCTGTTTTTAAGTTACCACGGACTTGGATTAAGTTAGAAGCTCCATCAGTAGCAAACCTTGCATTTACCGTCAAGCTCTGAATCAGTGTTTTTAACTCCTGCAATTTTTCAATCTCTGTTTCCTCTTTCCAATTTCCTGCTTGAATTTCTTGAAATAGCTGAGAAGTGGGATAGATGGTTAGCATGGAAGCATCTATGATTTGCGGGTGAAGCTGGTTGAAGATTTCCGCAGTTGCCTTTGCGCCAATTTCTCCTCTCCCTGAACCGGAAATACCAGTCAAGTAAAAGAAATTATAGCTCATATCCACTTCTTCTAACTTTTTGCATTGTTCGATAATATCTTTAGACAAATATCCCTTTTTCATAAAAACAAGTGCTTCATCATCTCCCGTTTCAATTCCAAACGTAATTCCATCATAACCGAGGTCTTTCAACTCTTGCAAGTCTTTGACGGATTTCTGGCTAACATCAGTTATTCTTGCAAAACAACCGATGCTCTGACAGTTTGGAAAATATTCATGTACCATCTTCGCCAATGTTTTGAGCTTATCCACACTAAGTACAAAAGGATTAGCTCCTGTAAAGAATACTCTGTCTGCATCTTTATAGTAGTGATTAGCTTCTTTCAAATCTGATTTAACTTCTTCGAGCGGTGACATTCGAAACTTGAAAGGCAAGTCTTCATAAAGAGTACAGAACTTGCATGAATGATGAGTACATCCTGCTGTAACTTGAATTAAAAGGGAGTATGCCTCATAAGGCGGTCTCCAAATAGTTCCTGTGTAATGCATAATTATTTCTCCTTTTATTTATGTAAACAATGACCAAAAACAGTAGAATATCAACTGTTATTTAGTTTCTTTTTCGATGGCAAAGTTATAAATATACTTAGTATAAAAAAAGAAGTTACTTAAACGTTAGACAGTTACAAAGGGGTAACTATTTTTGCGTATCAGATAGTTACGTGCGAAAAAAAATAAAAAAAGATGGGAATGGTATATTTATAGGGTGATGTAGAGAAGATTTATAAAAAGCACCCGGTGTCCCTCCGGGTGCTTCAACCACAAAAATTTCAATTATAATCTATCTATAATGAAACTTTCTGTGGCAAATATAACGATTTCCATCTTATTTCTTCGGTTTGCCTTTCTTTTCAGGGAACACGAAAGTAACATTAAACTGCTCGTCAAAGGCAAGTGAAGCGTCAAAGACTTTGCCGTTCTTGCTTTTAAAGCCTTTGATTAGCCCGGTTTTCCCGGTAGTCACCAGTTCGGTAATCTGTTTGTCCGTCAGTTGCATGTCGCTCTTGTTGCGGAAGATGGTAACGGAACAATCCACATTGGAACATTTGGCGACTTTCGGATAGAAAAGGATGCGTCCGGTCTTGCATTTCGGGCAAATGCAACCACTACCCGAAGCGAAAGAAAGCTGAACGTCCAAAAGTTCAGCCGTGATTTGCCGTGCATACACTTCGATACCTTTGCGGAACGTGTCGGGGTTCATTTCCCCGCTTTCTATTTTGGCAAGCGTATTCTCCCACATTCCCGTCATTTCAACGTCTGCTATCTTCTTGTCCCGGATGATGTTGTAAACGGCAAGACCTTTCTCGGTCGGGACAAGGTTCTTTTTCTCCCGGACGATATACTGGCGGTAAAACAGCGTTTCGATGATGGCTGCCCGTGTTGCGGGCGTGCCTATACCCGTATCTTTCATGCTGGCTTTCAGGTCGGCGTTTTCCAGTTCCTTACCTGCCGTTTCCATTGAAGAAAGCAGACTGCTTTCCGTGTGTAACGGCTTGGGCTTGGTCTGTTTCTCCAACAGTTCAATACCGGAAAGCGGTAAACTATCTCCGTCCTGCATGGCTGGCAAAGTGGCGTTATCTTCTCCGTCCTCTTTCTCGCCGAATACGGCACGCCATCCGGCGGACTTGATTACAGAGCCTTTGACCGTGAAAAGCGACCCTGCACATTCCAGCGTTACACAGGTAACGTCTTTGACACATTTTTCAGAAAAGACTTCCAACATTCTTCCGGCTATCAGTTCATAGATTGCCTGTTCGTCTGTTTCCAGTTTACCGGGCAGGTTTTCCGTTACTATCAGGGCGTGGTGGTCTGTTACCTTGCCATCGTTCACGGAACGGGAATTTAAGGCTTTACCTTTCATTCCGGCTGCATACCCGGCAAAACGGGCGTACTGTTCCAAATTAACAAGACGTTCGGGGATTTCCTCGAATACGTCCTGTGAGATATAACGGCTTCCGGTTCGGGGGTAGCTGATTAGTTTACCCTCGTATAACTTTTGTGCGATGGATAGGGTTTTGTCTGCGGAAAAATTCAGTTTCGTATTCGCTTCTTTTTGAAGTGAGGTCAAGTCATAGAGCAAGGGCGGTTCTTGGTTCACTTCCTTACGTTCTACGGTCTTAACTTGTACCGTTTCCGCTTCCTTTATCCTTTGCAGCGTGTCGATGGCGGCTTGCTGCGTATCATATTTGTCTGCGGATAGTGCAGCAAAGGAAACATTGTCTTTTACCGCCTGTAATTTCAATTGCCAATACTTTTGCGGGACAAAGTTCTTGTTCTCCAAAAAGCGAGTGCATATCATTGCCAACGTAGGTGACTGTACCCGTCCCAAAGAGAAAATACCTTGTCCGGCTGCCACGCTTAAAGCCTGTGTACCGTTAATTCCTATCAAATAATCCGCTTCGCTGCGTGCCTGTGCCGAAAGGAAAAGGTTATCATACAGGCTGCCGTCTTTCAGGTTTTGCAGTCCCTCACGGATTGACTTGTCAGTAAGGCTGCTTATCCATAAGCGAACAAAAGGCTTGTTGCATCCGATATACTGGTAGATGTAACGAAAAATTAATTCTCCCTCTCTCCCTGCATCGGTGGCGACTATAATCTTGTCCGACTGGGCAAATACTTCTTTGATTACCTTTAGTTGTTTCAATGCGCCGGGGTCTGCCTTGTACCCTTTTTCCGCTTTCACCTGCCGGGGGGTAAGTTGAAAACTCTCCGGGATAATAGGCAGACTTTCCCGGCGGAAACTCTGTATGCCGTAGGCTTCCGGCATTGCCAAACCTACAAGATGCCCGAAAGCCCATGTTACGAGATACCCGTTACCCGAAAGGTAGCCATCCTGTTTTTCATTCGCCCCTAAAATGCGGGCAATGTCCCTTGCCACGCTTGGTTTTTCTCCGATTACTGCAATCATTCTAATTTCGATTTTAATTGTTCTACTTCTTTTTGTCTTAGGATTTTCCGGTCATAGTAGATGTGATAGCCATTTATATAATATTGTCGGTTCTGCTCGTCTATGGTTTTCCAGTCTGTTTTGAACCAAACAAGGGTAAACAGGACGAAACCGACAACCGGGATAAGGATTAGTACCGCTATCATCTTTTGCGTCCCCTGCTCTGTTTGGGTTTGTCCGTCTGCTCCTGCTTCTCCTTTTTATCCTGCTTGGTCTTTTGTTTTTCAGTGGGCTTGTCCTGACCCTTTTTCAAGGGTTCTTTCACTTTCTTGGTGGCTTCGTTGGTCTTGCCCTCCGAATTGACCGCTACCTGTGTGCGGTTCTTGCTTGCCGGAGTAATCTCTTTCACGGCTGAACGGTCAAAACTGGGGTTGTCACTGTAAAAGCCCAGTTTCTTCTTGTCGTGGTTCACCTGAATATAAGCATCGTATTCGACCCCTCTCTTGTCTTTCAGCCCGGCAATAAAGATGGTCTTGTCATCGACTAAATCCTGCTGTTGCTGGCGTGTCAGTTCTATTCCTGAAATGCTCTTAGGGATGGTTACACCGTCACTGGTGACAAGGTTGTTCGGCTGTTTCTGTTTCTGCCGTTGCTCCTGTGACTGTTTGGCATTGGGATAGATAAATTCCAGACTTTTCTTGTCGGCATTGACCTGAACGGTAGCGGAAAAAGGATTCTTACGGTTGGAAATCATATTTTCAAGGAATACACCCTTTCCCTCCCGTAAGGCTTGCTGCTGTTCCTTACTAAGTTTGACACCCTTTATTTCATCGGGGATTTGGACGCTGCTTGCACGCATGGAAACCAGTTCGTTCGTTACCTTATCCACGCTGACAAAAGAAGGTATCATTTCTCCCGTGATATAGTTTTTCAGATTTACTATCCGTCCCATATTGCCCGTTTCAAGAAGATTGGCTTTATCCTCTTTGGAAAACTCGTGACCGAAGAACGGACGGTCGAGTTCCGGCTTTTGACGGATGCCGTGTATCGCTAATACTACATTTCCCTCCTTGTCGTGCCGGAAAGACAAACGTGCGTCCAGTTTCATAATGGCGGAATTGTAGTTTCCTGTGATAGTGAACGCACCGGGTGACTTGTACCCCCTTAACATGGGTTCTAAAGCCTTTGCCTTTTCAAGCTGTTCTTTGGAAAGCCCGAAGTTTTTCAGGGCTTCCCAATCCACTTTATCCGGGTCAATCACATACTTGCTTTTATCGGCTTGCTGCGGTGCTTGCGCCGTTGCTCCCATTTCTTTGGATGGCTGCTGTGGTTGTTGGGTTTGGGTTTCCTGCTGTTCTTTCTTCCTTTCCTGCTTCACGGTTTCAGGTGTTACCCGGTAACGTGCTATGTCCGCTTCATTTTCAGGTGTCGGGTGGTTGAAGTTGTCCCTGATTATCGGTTCGATTTTGGGAAGTTCCAATTTTGGGATTTTGAAGAAGTTGAAACGGGTGGGGTTCTTCAACTGGTTTATCATGTTGGAAAAGAAGTTGGAAAAGAAATCGCCGTGACGGTCGAATTTCAGAAGTTCGCTGTTATTCTCCGGCGGTACAGTTTGAAGTTCCCCGTTTTCATCCACGCCTTTCACTGCGCTGATTGTCTTTTTCTCCTTATCCAGTACAAGAAGAATATCCATCATCTGTTCGTCAGTGGTGGATTGGTTGGCTGTGTTTACATCCATAACTTTTTGAATTTTAGTGAATAAATAAAATTTTCGGGAGTAAAAGTACGGATGAAATAGAGTATATTTAAGGATTTGGGAACGGGTGGCTTCATTAGTCCTCGTTTGGCTTCATTTGACTATGCAAACAAACTATTTTGGAATAAGAGACCGAACAGATAAATCAAAATATATATTTGTTCATTTTACTTGCTCCTTATTAATCAAATTTTGGTTGTTTAGGAGTAAACTTACTTAGTGACTAATGCACTTTACTCAAACATTGTCTCGATATCACAGTAACTTTTAAATAAATTGAAAGTTACTTTTTGGGCTTTGGATAGTGGATATAGCAAAATCCTCACTATATTTGTAGCTAATACATGGTATTTCTAATGGAAAATGATTTGTATGAAACTTAATAGAATTAAAGAAGTGCTTGATGATAAGGGCATAACACAGACTTGGTTAGCTAAAAAACTCGGTAAGAGTTTTAGTGTAGTTAATGCTTATGCCTGCAATCGTCAACAACCACCCCTTGAAACACTATTTAATATAGCTGAAATACTGGGAGTGGATACAAAGGACTTGATAACGGAC
>OHOJ01000545.1_pt1 | contig 12360 bp, 8 predicted proteins | sample 1569791 | NCBI WGS metagenome assembly OHOJ01 (sample SAMEA3879542, study PRJEB24766) | human gut metagenome | biome: human-associated habitat; feature: feces | place: USA | collected 1985/1987
GGAAAAAAGATAGTAGAAGCCTTGAAAAGACAGGCTATGTATGGAGAAGATTATTCTGCAACAACGAATGAACAGACGGAACAACCTGAAAAATTCGTTTTGCCGCAAGAAGATACTATTGTTGAAAACGATATGGAAGATTTGAATACAATTACGGAAACTGAAGAAGTTCAACCTCAACCGACACCGGTTCTAAAAGAAGATCCAATTCAATTTTCGATTCCTTCATCATCACCTGCAACTTTGCAAAATGTTGCATTCAACGCTTATGCACCTGAAATGCCCACAAACGTTGCTGTTTTGAAAAAGTTGATTTCACAACTTCCTGCAGGCGTTTCGAAACAAATCGGTGCACAAATTATCAGACAAACTATTGAAGCGTTAGGTATTTCGATGAACAGTGTTCTTCAAGAGGCTCAACAGGTTCAAGAAAATTTGAACAATTCTGTTACTGAATGTTCGATGAAAATTCAAGAATACAAAAATCAAATTATGCAACTTGAATCAAATGCAAGAGATTATCAACGCCAAATGGCTCAAATCAATGATTTAATCAGTCTTTTCATCTTGACGGATAAAAAACATTAATTCCGCAATCCCGAAAATTTACGGAATAAAAAAGAGGAACTTTTGATGAGTTCCTCTTTTACTTTGTTGGAAAGTTTTGTTATGGAGTTACTGTCATAAGGTCGTAAATAGCGTCCCAACCACTTTTTCCACCACGAACTTTGAATTTTTGGATACGATTAACTGTTGATTTTCTCAATTTCGCAATGGTTTTGGTATTTCTTGTTTCCAACTTTTTGTTTTCTTTTCTGAGTTGAAGAACTGAATTTGCGTAAGTCAAGAAGTTTTTGTATTCGTTGCAGTTGTAACCTGCTTTAACTTTTGCAGGGTATGAGTAAGTTGTGTAATCGTAAACGTTCATTGCTCTTTCGCTGTTAGCAGGTCTGCCTGTGATTGCATCCCAAGTTGTACCGGTTTGTTTTGTCAAAACAACAATCAATGCAAGTGGGTTGTAGCCAGCGTTTGCCATAAGGTTAGTTGCGATAGCGTCAGCCTCTTTTTCTTCTTTTGTTGAACGGTAATTGATTGCTGCTGTTGAGAGTAAGCCTGTTGAGTCAGATTCTGTTGCAGTTGTTGTGTCTGTTGATTGTAAAGAGTATAAAACTTTTGCTTTTGAAGCGTGGCCTGCGATGATGTGACCGAGTTCGTTTCCGACAACTGCTGCGACTTCGTTGTCATTGCCTGCAAAAGAAAGTTTTGCTTTTGAAACATTTACTGTTTTATTTGTTGTAAAGTCAGAGTTATCAGTGTCGTCAGAAACAACCTTGAATTGAACGTTTGTAATGGCGATGCCATTTTTTGTCAATAAAAGTTTTCCGATTTCAGGAACTCTTGATTCTGCATTATATGTTGCTGCAAATGAAGGAATTGCCGCAAAGATTGCAACAAACAATGTTAAAATAATCTTTTTCATGTTTTCTCCTTTTCCTTTCAATAACAAAATTATTTTACCATAGAAATTCTACTTGTGGCGCTTATTATCGATTGAATTTACAGTATTTGTATCTTGGAAGTTTTTCGCCAAAAATTCTTAGGTCGATTTCTTTGCAATCAGTGACTTTTCGACCATTATTTTTATTGTAAAAATCTAAAACTTCATTTACCATATCAGAATAACACTCGTCGATTGAAACAAGGTAAATATTTTTATCGCTTCTGATTAAGTCTTTGCAATACTTTTCGGCATATTCCGAGAAGAATGTGTAAGTGTCAATCGTTCTGTCGATTTTTTCAATTTCCTTGTAATGCTTGTTGAATATGGATTTTGGATAAAAAAGCATGACGAATTGAACATTCGGATTTTGGTTGACCAAAGTTGCTGAAACACCGCAATTTGTGATTAAAACGACAGAATTGTCATCGAAGTTCATATCTGTTCTTTCAAAAATTTTGAATTTTTCTCCAGATTGAATTTTTTCAAACAAATTTGTTTTCATTGACGGAATTTCGCCATAATTGATGTTGAAATAAAGAAGAAAAATCATTGCCATAACTGCGACTATGACAAAGATATCTTTGAATTTTGATTTTTCCGAATAGAAAAATGAAAAAACGAAAATTGTCACCAAAATTCCTGATAAAACGGTACTTGCGATGACGAATCTTGCACAAGCACTAACGGCGAGGTTGATGGAGCATGGTATCGCAAAAAGCATTATCATAACGAATAAGTTGCCGTAAGATATGGTGTTTCTGAATGTTTTTGTGATGTTAAAATTGTCTTTTTTGAAGTTGAAAAACGAGGTGACTGTCAAAATAATTGTCACAAAATAAATTATTATACTTCTGTAATCCGTCGCAAAATTGTCGTACGCATATCCTCTCAACACAAACGGATAGAACAAAAATTCGTATAAATTTTTCGGTATAAGATAATATCCGCAGTCGATATCGAGAAGTTTTATCGGGTATGTGTATGGGGATTTGAAAACATTGTTGAAAAAAGGGAAAAATGGATTTAAAAATTTCTGATAAACCTTGATTATCCAATAACCATCAAGGATTGAGAAGGTTATGGCTGCACCTGCAAAATACCAAAGCAGTGCATTTATCGGTTTGTCGATTTTTTTGAACAAAATGAGTGTGATTATCGGAATTGCTACTGCCGCAGAGTATGCTGTGAGTTTTAATCCAGTCGCAACTCCGAAAACTATTCCACATAAAAGAAACATTATCTTTCGATGATTTGTATTTTCTTTGAAAATATGGTATACTATAGATGTAGAAATATTACAGCGAAACGAAAGCTGTAATTTGGAAACGTCTGTGTTTTCTGTCGCCGACCCGCAGAAGAACCACAGCGTGTACACTTTCGCACACGCCTGCACAGGACATGATGTCGTTTTGCTCAAATGTGAGTTGCAAAATCATTGCGGGCATGAAGAGAAAGCAAAAAATTGATGAACATACTGCAATGGCTTTCGTTTTGGGAGAATTTTTGTCAAATTTATCGAAAATATAATCCGCAAATTTGTAAATCATAAAAACTACCAAAACCGAATCCCAAAGCGATAAAAAGGCAAATAAATATGGGTGATTTTGGAGTTTAAAAATTGTCCAAAAAGTAAGTATATCAACAACTGGAGTTATGCATGTTCGCATATTTCCAGGGAAAAAATCAATGTCGAATCCTCTGTGTGTCAAAAACGAAAAACAGTTGAATGCCTTGTAATTTAGCCAATCCCAGTCAGGTATTGCAGGAAACAAAAAATAAATTGTTGCAAGCAAAACCCAAATTAGAACTATAAGAAAGACTTCTTGTTTCCAATTTATCTTCATAGGTTAATTGTAGCACATTTTTGTCTAAAATGTTCATATCCGTTGAGTGAGTTTGTTCTTGGTTGTATAATCGGGACAAAAGGAGTGCTTATGGATAAAATCAAGGCGATGTTCAGAGCATTTAAGTATCGAAATTTCAGGCTTTTCTTTCCTGGTCTTGCAATTTGTCAAATCGGGATTTGGATTCAAAATATTGCCATAAGTTGGCTCGTTTATGACATTACAAAATCCCCGTTTATGATGGGAACTGTAATGTTTTTCAACGCAATCCCTCTTTTTATCGTAACTCCGTTTGCGGGCGTTATCGTTGATAAATTCAATCGTCATAAACTCCTTTTCGCTGTGCAACTTTTGTTCGCCTTACAGGCTTTGTTGATAACACTTTTCACCGTTACGGGATTTATAAATATCCCTGTGATTATAGTTCTTGGGGTATTCTTGAACTGTATTGCCGCTATAGATGCACCTTTGAGACAGTCGACATTTGTTCTTCTCGTTGATGATAAAAAAGATTTGTCTAATGCAATTTCTTTGAATGCTTCTTGCTTTAATATGGCAAGATTTGTTGGCCCTGCAATCGGCGGTATGCTCATTGCTTACACAAATATTGGCATTTGCTTCTTGATTAATTTCTTATGTATTTTGCCGAATATTTTTCTCGTTAGAATGATGAAAATTGTGGACGTAAAATCAGAAACCGTAAAGAATTCTTCTATTTTTGAAAGTTTAAAAGAAGAGGTTTCTTATACTCTTGCACACCCTGAAATTTCCTTGTCGCAACTGTATTTGGCTGTTTTTTGCTTTATGCTCCTTGCATATCCAATGTTAATGCCTATTTATACTTCAGAGGTTTTGCACGCAAATGCTGATGTTTTGGGCTTTATCTTGGGTGCAACTGGGGTCGGTTCGTTAACGGCTTCATTGCTTCTTGCTATAAAAATGACAACCCATAAAATGCGAACGATTATGTTCTGTGGCTGTCTGTCAATCTGTGGAGCATATATTTTCCTCGGCTTTATAAATCATGAGTGGACTGCTATTATCCTCATGTTTTTTGCAGGACTTGGCATGACGTGTTTTTTAACTCCTCAAAACATGCTTTTGCAAAATATCGTTGCTGATGACAAACGTGGTCGTGTAATGAGTATGAATGCACTTTGTTACGGTGGTACAATCTCTTTGAGTAGTTTCATTGCTGGCTCAATCGCTGAAACGATAGGTATTGCACATACTTTCGTCCTCCTCGGGGGTGTAATGTTCGGCTTCGCTTGCTATTTTAGTTATCGTTTATCGAAATTTGATTACACTAAAAAGATATAAAAATTTGACCGCAATAAATGGTTTACATGTCTGACGGAATTGGTTGACGTTTGTGCGAAAATACCTGTGGTCATTGTATTTGATTATATTTTGTTGATGTTAGAGTAAAATTGTCAGGCGTTGGTTGACAATAGACGAAAAATATTGCCTTTGTTGGGGTGGATTTTTTGTTATAAAAAATGGTCAAAAAAGGTTGTTTTTTAAATATGTTCACGGTATCTTTAATGTCATAAAGACTACATTTATTAGGAAGTATTAAAGGAGGATCTAATAATATGGCAGGAAAAACAATAACAGTTGACGGTAACTACGCTGCAGCACACATTGCGTATGCACTCAGCGAAGTATCGGCAATTTACCCTATCACTCCTTCATCTACAATGGGTGAATGGGTTGATGAATGGGCTTCTCAACACAAGAAAAACATTTGGGGCAAAGAAGTTAAAGTTGCTGAAATGCAGTCAGAAGCAGGTGCAGCAGGTGCTGTTCACGGTTCATTGGCAGCAGGTTCATTGACTTCAACATACACAGCTTCACAAGGTTTGTTGTTGATGATTCCGGTTATGCACAAGGTAGCAGGGGAAATGATTCCTCACGTAATTCACGTTTCTGCTCGTGCATTGGCTGCTCAATCATTGGCAATTTTCGGTGACCACACAGACGTTATGGGTTGCAGAAATACAGGTTATGCAATGCTCGCAGCTAACTCAGTTCAAGAAGAAATGGATATGGCTTTGGTTGCTCACTTGTCAACATACAAAGCAAAAGTTCCGTTCTTGCAATTCTTTGATGGCTTCAGAACTTCTCACGAAATTCACAAAATCGAAGAAATTTCATACGAAGACATCGCAAAATTGGTTGAACCTAAATACATCGAAGAATTCAGAGCAAGAGCAATGAGACCTGAAGCACCGATTTGTAAAGTTGGTGCTCAAAACACAGATGTATATTTCCAAGGTCGTGAAACAGTTAACAAATATTATGATGCTGTTCCTGACATTGTTCAAGAATACATGGACAAAGTTGCAAAAGTAACAGGCAGACAATATCACCCGTTTGATTACGTTGGTGCTCCTGATGCAACAGATGTAATCGTAGCAATCGGTTCAGGTTGCGAAACAATCGAAGAAACAATCGATTACTTGAATGCAACAAGAGGTACTAAGTACGGTTTGGTTAAAGTTAGATTATACAGACCGTTCGATGTAAAACGTTTCAACGAAGCACTTCCTGCATCAGTTAAACGTATTGCGGTTCTTGATAGAACAAAAGAACCTGGTTCAATCGGCGAACCTTTATACTTAGATGTAGTTGCAGCACTTGCTGGTAAAAACATAAGAATCATCGGCGGCCGTTACGGTTTGTCATCAAAAGAATTTACGCCGTCAATGGTTTACGCTATTTACAAACACAGTGAAAACAATGGTTTCCACGGATTTACAGTTGGTATCGAAGATGATGTTACAAACAAATCATTGAAAATTGAAGAACACATCGTTACAGAACCTGAAGGTACTACAAACTGTATGTTCTGGGGCTTGGGTTCAGACGGTACCGTTGGTGCTAACAAAAACTCAATCAAAATCATTGGTCAATATACAAACAAAGATGCTCAAGCATACTTTGCTTATGACTCAAAGAAATCTTTCGGTGTAACTGTTTCTCACTTGAGATTCGGTGACAAACAAATCAAATCAACATATTTGATTACTGCACCTGATTTTGTATCTTGCTCAGCACACGCTTATATCGGCAGATATGACTTGTTGAAAGGCATTAAAGAAAACGGTACATTCTTATTGAACTCACCTTATTCAAAAGAAGAAGCATTTGCTCACTTAACAAGAGATATGCAAGAAACAATCATCAACAAGAAGATTAAGTTCTACAATATTGATGCGGAAAAATTGATTAAGTCACAACCCGGCTTGCGTGGTAAAGGTGCAAACACAGTTATGATGGTTGCATACTTCAAAGTTTCAGGAATCATTCCGTTCGAACAAGCACTCGAAGGTATGAAAGAAATGACGAAGAAAACATTCAAGAAGAAAGGTGACGATGTTGTTAATATGAACATCGCATTGATTGATGCAGCAGTTGATGCTTGCGAAGAAGTTGAAGTTCCTTCATCATTGGACGGTGTTGCACACGCAGAAGTTGTTAAATTGATTTCTGATGACGCATCAGACTTCGCTAAGAAGATTATTGAACCTTCAATGAGACAAAAAGGTGATGATATCCCTGTTTCAGCAATGTCAGTTGACGGTGTAATTCCGACAGGTACTGCTTGCCTTGAAAAACGTGGTATTGCTCCGAGAGTTCCGCATTGGAACGCTGAGTTCTGTTTACAATGTGGTATTTGTGCATCAGCATGTCCGCACGCTGCAATCAGAACGAAGTTGGTTGAAGCAGAAAACTTGAAAGATGCTCCTGCATCATTCAACACAGTTGATGCTAAACCGAATGCAAACGGCGAAAAATTCAAAGTTCAAGTATACTGCAAAGATTGTACGGGTTGCGGTGTATGTTTAGACCAATGTCCTGCAATGAAAATCCCCGGCAAAGAAGCATTAGGTTGGTCATCACTTGAAGCTGAAGAAGCAGCAGGTGAATGCGAAAACGAAAAATTCTTCGACGAATTGCCTGATAACGTAATGGGTAAAAACACAACTAAGACAATTAAGGGTGCAATGCTCAGAAAACCGTTGTTTGAATTCTCAGGTGCTTGTGCAGGTTGTGGTGAAACACCTTATGTTAAATTGGTATCACAATTATTCGGTGACAAAGCAATCGTTGCAAACGCAACAGGTTGTTCATCAATTTATTCAGGTACATTCCCGACAATTCCTTACACAAAAACTAAGGAAGGCAGAGGTACTGCTTGGGCAAACTCATTGTTCGAAGACAACGCTGAATTCGGTTTCGGTATGAGATTAGCAGTTGATGCAAACAGATCAACTTTGAAAACATACGTTGAAAAAGTTGTTGCTAATGCAGAAACACCTCAAGACTTGAAAGATGCTTTGAATGCAGCAATGGCTCACTTCGATAACTCTAAAACAGACGAAGCAATCAATGCTCAAGAAGAAGCAAAAGCAGTTATCGCAAAATATGCAGATTGCGGATGCCCTGATTTAGCTAAGGTTCGTGAACTTCAAGATTACTTCACAGATAAATCTGTATGGATTATTGGTGGTGACGGTTGGGCAAACGATATCGGATACGGCGGTATTGACCACGTTCTTGCTCAAAACAAAAACGTAAATATCCTCGTACTTGATACAGAAGTTTACTCAAACACTGGCGGACAAGCATCTAAGTCAACTCCAACAGCAGCAGTTGCTAAGTTCGCAACAGGTGGTAAACCGACATACAAGAAGAACATGGGCTTGATGAGCATGTCTTATGGTTACGTTTATGTTGCATCAGTTGCATTGGGTGCTGATAGAAACCAAACATTGAAAGCATTCCAAGAAGCAGAAGCATACAACGGACCTTCAATCATCTTCGCTTATGCACCTTGTATCGCACACGGTATCGATATGAGCAAAACTCAAACCGAACAAAAACGTGCAGTTGAAGCAGGATACTTCCCGCTTTACAGATACAACCCTGCAAACGAACAACCTTTCACTTGGGACGCAAAAGATCCGAAAGGAAGCTACCAAGACTTCATCAGAAGCGAAGGTCGTTACAAATCACTCGTTAAGACTAACCCTGAAGCTGCTGAAGCACTTTACAACCAATCTGAAGCAGATGCTGCTAAGAGAATGGCTGTTTACAAATCAGTTGGCGAATTGTTGAGATAGTCAACGAATTGATTAAAATTCAAGCAGAAAGCGGATTTCGAAAGAGTCCGCTTTTTGTTTGACAAAAATTTTTACGTCCTATAAAATAACTTTATGTCAAACGATGACTATATTTTATTTGAACATAAGTTCACTGTTAAAGATTCCAAAAATCTTTTGAATGCTGTCATTTGCCTGTTTTTAATCTTGTGTATTTGTTTATTTTTGTTTTTCAATATCGGTTCAATTTTGCAAACGCAAACATTTTTGAAAACGGATTTGTATTTTTTCGGTGTAGTTATTGGGATTATTTTTGTCATTGCTTGTTCAATGCTTAGGTTTTCAACCTTTGCAAAGATTGTTTTGACCGAGGATAAAATTATCTATAAACCACCGATTGGTTCTCGGTTTTATGAAATGGAGTATTTTTCCATTAAACATTTTTGCTATGAAAAAACAACGTTGTTTGTTTTGGGAGAAAACCAACAACGATTAGCGGTTTGCCTTGCTAAAAATGTTGCAGAAAAAATCATTGATATTCTAAATAGCAAAATATCAAATGGTGCAGAATAGTTATTGGGGCAACAAAAAGTTTTTGCACATTCTAAGTCCGTATTTGATGTAATTTAAGAGCAAAGACGGGGTTATTTCGGCACTGAAAATTTTCTTGGCTATATATTTAGGTCTGAGGTAATATTTGAGCGTTACAGAGCGTTTAAATGCCTCTATTTCCTCGCTTGAGAGGTAATCTGTTCCGTTCGTATGGTATTTGCAATTATCTTCGCCCAAAAGATTGAATGATTTTCCTTTATTTTCAAGCATTTTGAACAGTTCACAACCTTCGTACGGAACTAAAAGATGAATTTCTATAAAATCAGTGTTTGCTTCAAACATGAAGTCTTTTGTGTCGTTGAGGTGTTTTTTTGTTTCCCAAGGAAAACCGATTAAATAAAAGCCAAAAGTCTTAATTCCGTGTTTTTTTGCCAAATTTATCGCTTGTCGGTTGAGTTCAACTGTTGTGCCTTTTTTCATTTTCAAAAGAGAATCTTCGCTTCCTGATTCGAGACCGAAAGCAATAAGAGAACAGCCTGCTTGCTTCATTTTAGATAAAATGTCATCATCGACAGTGTTCGTTCTTGAATTTGCTACCCAGTTGATTTTGCCATAAAGAGGGGAATCAATGATTAAATCGCAAAGTTTGATAACCCATTCTTTGTTTATTGTGAAGGTATCGCTTTTGAAGAAAAAGTCCGATATTCTGTATTTTTCAACACATTCGAGCATTTCGTCAACCACTGATTGCGGGGAGCGAAAGCGAACCTTGACACCAGAAATTATGGGTGATAAACAGTAAATACATTGTGCTGAACACCCGCGAGAGGTTGCGATTGTAGCCATTGGCTTGTTTGTTAAAGGATTTTTGTATATCTCGTTGTTCATTAAATCCCTGTCTGGGAATGGAATTGCATCTAAATTTTCTTCAAAATGTGAGACAGGATTTGTAATCCATTCATTGTTAATTTTGTATGATATTCCTTCGATTTTTTCTAAGTTTTGTTTGTTTTCAAGATGAGCCGAAAGTAGTTTATCTATGATGAATTCGACCTCTCCTCCTAAATAATCAACGTTTTCGAGGTTTAATTTATTGTATAATTTTTTGTCAAAGTTAAAAAATAAAGCACTTTTTAAAATGATTACGACATCGTTTTTTAATGACTTTATTTGATTAACAAAATCAATGTCACTGAAGATACTTCCTGTCGTGGTGCTGATTACAACCACATCAGGATTTTGAGTCTTAAAATCATTTCTGAATTGGTTCTTGGTCAAATTTTCGCCAGAATAATCTTTTAGAAAAATTTTCCAGTTTCCTTTTTGTTTTAAAATTGCTGAAATGTAACCTAAATCGTTACAAGCCCGCAAGGAGTTGGCGACAGAGGCTGAAACGTTCATTTGACAGCGGTCTTCGCCTCTTTGGTAAACTTCTCCCGGCGGGTATAGTAACATTATTTTGTGCATTAAAAATTCTCTTTATTTGAGTAACTCTTTTGCAAGCGGAGCAACGATTTGACCGTTTAATTCATTATCGATAACTCTTAATTTTGCTGCAATTTTTTCGCAATTATCGTCCCAAACGAAGTTGTCGTTTACGAATTTTTCAGCCTTGTTGATATCGCCTGACATTTGAATTTCCACAATATCTTTAAGCATTTTTTGTGCAGCAAGGACTGCCTTGTCGGGGTTAATTACTACTTTATCGTCTTTATTAAGCCATACTGCACCTTCTTTTTCAAGGTAGTGTAATTGCATCACTGAGCGAATTCTGTGTGCTTGAGTCATCATTGGTTTCGCCTTCAAGAAGTTTCCTAATACTGAAGAAACGACGATTTGATTGCGTTGTTCTTTTGTATACATACCTTCTTTTGTGAGCAAATCAACGAATGCTAAAGAACCCATATCTGCTTTGTTTTCTTCAATGATTGATTGATATTTGCCCAATTTTTCGCAACCTTTGTTAGGTCCTAAAGAGTGCATATTTTCGTGTCCGATTGTAAACCAGTGAACTGCCTCAGTGTTGTAGTATTTGTGGAGTTCAGGGGCTAAGATTGCATTGATTTTCTTTTGAGTTTTTTCGGGAGAAAACATGTTACGAACTTGTCTATGGTAAACATTTCTGCGACCGCCGCCGATGGTTAAAGATAATTTGTCATCATTAGGTAAGTTTTCTGCGATTGTGATACCGCTTCTGTATGCACCGCAATCACCAGTCATATCAACCAAATCAACGTCAACCATTGTTTGCTTAACTTCGCCATCTGCTTTAATATTTTGTTCGTATTTTTCGTGTAAAGGCATATTTGCCGCTAATTTTGGAAGGTATTTTTTGATTTCCAATAATTTTTCTGTCGCCTGTTGGTTGACAATACCGACACGGCAACCCAAAGAATCCTTCATAATAGGTGTTATATTTGCATTGTCGAGCAATTTTGCAAGTTCAGGATTTAACAAAATTGTTTTTGTCATTCCGTCGCTGTAATTTTCTCTTGTGATTGTAAATTCAAGTGGAGTGTTTTGAAGAGTTGCCCATTTTTTATCCGCATAAGCGTCGAGCATCGGATCTGCTGTTCTGAGCGCTTTTGCTTGCAACTTCAAATATTCGTTAAAATCAGCGTTTGTAGATGTTTCTGCTGCAAGTTCGAGTTCTTCCGCCATTTGTTCAAATTCTGCTTTAAATCTGTCAACATAATCCGTCGCTATTAAAGAAGCACCTTTTCTGTCGACAACAGAGCGTTGATTGAGGATTTTCTTAACCATGTCATTTTCGCCGTTATTGAGCATTTTTGTCAAAATTTCGTGAAATTCTTCAGGCGTCAAATTAGCAGGATAGAAGCCTTTGCCCATAAGTTCTGGGTGATTTTTTGCAAGTTCGATGTGATTTGTTTCTCTATCGAGAGCATTCATTCCTCGTTGAGCGTTGAATAAAATTAACGTTTTTTCAGCATCTTTATTGCCTTTGGCTACTTCTTCAATCAAATATTGCTTGAATGCGATATTGTCTCTATTATCGAGTTGAAGTTGTATGTTTTCAAGAATATCGGCTGCTTTTACGAGGTGTTTCAATGCTTTTTTATCACCTTCTTGAAGTGCTAAATATTCAGGAGAGTTAACATCCAGCAAATTGACATTAATCAAATAGTTGCTATCTGTTCTTTTTGTTAATTCTTCTGTGGAAAGATTTAACGCAAAAGCATCGTCATTTTTGAAAACTTTTGCTCCGCAGCAAGCACCTGCAAACAATATTGCCGCTACGAATACCGAACCTAAAACGATTAATTTATTATTCTTTGACATAAAAAATCCTTTCATTTGCAAGAAAATTATATTATATCAAGAAAAAATTTCAATT
>OHOJ01000549.1_pt1 | contig 12341 bp, 9 predicted proteins | sample 1569791 | NCBI WGS metagenome assembly OHOJ01 (sample SAMEA3879542, study PRJEB24766) | human gut metagenome | biome: human-associated habitat; feature: feces | place: USA | collected 1985/1987
CATCCGCAAGGAGGACCCTGATCACATCATCGAGATCGACACCGGCGATGAAATCGAGGAGATTGCCCGTCAGGTCAACAAGATGGTTCGCAGCATTCAAGAGCTGAGCCAGCGCAACATCGCTCTTGCCGAAGTGAACAACCGGATGGAGATGCAGAATCTTCAGGCGCAGATCAATCCCCACTTTATTTATAATACGCTGGACAATATCCGCTATCTTATCCCGACAGACCCCCAGCGAGCCCAGCAGCTGATCGGACGGTTTATCGGCATCCTGCGCTACAGTATCAACAACACAAAGCACAATGTCCCTGTTAAAGATGATCTGAAATATCTGCAGGATTACCTTGTGATCCAGTCCACCCGCTTCGGTGCAAATTTCTCCTACGAGATCGACATCGACGACGCCTGCATGGAGTTCATCATCCCGAAGCTGCTTTTACAGCCCTTGCTGGAAAACAGCATCAAATATGGATTCCAGAAGAAGCCACGCATCCATATAAGGGTACGGGGCTGGCTGGGGGAGGATGCGCTCTATTTCACGGTAGAGGACAACGGCGGAGGCGTGGACGAGACAATGCTGGAACAGCTGCGAGACATCCTGCGCTCGGATGAAGTGAACATCGAGCACAATGGTCTGCAGAACATCAACCGTCGCATCTGGCTGGGCTACGGCGGTGACAGCGGACTGACCATCGACAGCACCGAGGGCGAAGGCTTCACTGTGAAACTCAAACTCCGGCTGGGAGGAATGTAAACCATGTATCGCGTTCTACTGGTAGAAGATGAAGAGATCATCCGCAAGGGCATTCGTTACTCGGTACCGTGGGAGGAGTGCGGCTGCTCGGTGGTGGGCGAGGCAGAGAATGGGGCAGTAGGTGAAGAAAAGATCGCTGAGCTGCAGCCTGACATTGTCATTACCGACATTACCATGCCGGTAAAAAGCGGTCTTGAGATGATCGCCGACACCCGGGAGAAATTCAACTATATTGCCATCATCCTGACAGGCTACTCGGAGTTCGAGTACGCCCAGCAGGCTATCCGGAACGGCGTATCGGATTATGTGCTCAAACCCCTCGACATGGACGAGATGCGTACTGCGCTGGAGAAGGCTGTCCGCCTTGCGGGGGATAACCAGTACCTCCAACAGCGGGAGGACGAGGCAGAGGCCGTCCGCAGCCGGACAGCTCTGCCGCCATTAAGCGAAGATAAGGTCGCTGACCCGCTGGTGTTACGCATCGTAGCCTATCTGAAAGAGAATTACCAGAGCAAGATAACACTTGCTGACCTTCAGGAACAGTTCCACTACTCGGAACGGTACATCAACCAGAAGTTTCAAAAAGAGCTTGGCACAACGGTCATTGACTACCTCAACCGCTGCCGTATTCAGAACGCTCTGGAACTCATCCGGAAAGGAAAACTGCCCATCTCCCAAATCGGCTGGGAGTGCGGCATTGGTGAGTACAAATATTTTAACCACGTTTTCAAAAAATACATAGGCTGCTCGGTGCGGGAGTACCAGAGCACCTTGAAATAAGTGTCTATGAAAAAATACCGAACAGCCGCTGTTCGGTATTTTTTCCATTTGTTCTGCAATTTGAGTATTATTTTTGTGCTATAAGCATTAAAATGGGACTATCGAAAGGTTTCAGGTAAAAAATGGAGGTTTTTACTATGAAAAAGATTTCTCGTCGTTCGTTCCTGATGGCTACCGGTGTTATCGCAGCTTCTGCTGCTCTGAGCGCTTGCGGCGGCTCCTCCGCCAGCACCTCTTCTGCCGGTTCTACCGCTGCTTCCACTGCCGCTTCTGGTACTGCTGCACAGGGCGGCGGCGACCTCGTGATCTACTCGCCCAACTCTGAGGGTCTGCTGAACGCCACCATTCCTCTGTTTGAGGAGAAATACGGCGTCAACGTCGAGCTGATTCAGGCCGGCACCGGCGAACTGGTCAAGCGGATCCCTACGCAGATGTCCTGTTCGGCGGCTCCTGGTCGCTGATGTACACCAACGAGGACCTGTGGGAGCCGTATGTTTCCGCCAATGATGCAAACGTCATCGATGCTTACAAGAACAAGTGCCGCTTCATCACCGGCAATGTGCTGGACGGCAGCGTCCTCATCGTCAACACCGACCTCATCGGTGACATCAAGATCGAGGGCTACGAAGATCTGCTGAACCCGGCCCTGAAGGGTAAAATCGCCACTGCCGACCCCGCCAACTCCTCTTCCGCTTTCGCTCACCTGACCAATATGCTGCTTGCAATGGGCGGCTACGAGGACGATAAGGCATGGCAGTACGTCCACGACCTGTTTGAGAATGTGGACGGCAAGATCTGCGAAAGCTCCAGCGGCGTTTACAAGGGAGTTGCCGATGGCGAGTATGTGGTGGGTCTGTCCTATGAGGATCCCTGTGCTCAGCTGGTTCTGGACGGCGCACCTGTCAAGATCGTTTACATGAAGGAAGGTACTGTCTTCCTTCCTGCTTCCGCCACCATCATCAAGGGCGCAAAGAACATGGACAATGCCAAGCTGTTCATTGACTTCATCCTGAGTGAGGAAGTCCAGAACATCTGGGGCAGCACCCTGACCAACCGTCCTGTTATGAAGGACGCTGCTACCAACGATGCCATGACCCCGATGGCAGACATCAATGTCATCGAGGAGGACATTCCCTACGTCAGCGCCCACAAGTCAGAGCTGGTGGACAAGTACACTGAGATCTTCACCGATCTGCAGAGCAAGTAATTCAAAGGGCAGCAGGAGGCTAGTATGAGCAGAATATCAGTCAAAGACGCAGTAAAGCGCTACGGGAATAATACGGTCATCCCGGACCTGAATCTGGAGATCGGAGATGGTGAGCTGTTCACCCTTCTAGGTCCCTCCGGCTGCGGCAAGACCACCCTTCTCCGTATGATCGCAGGCTTCAACTCCATTGAGGGCGGCGACATCTTCTTCAACGAGAAGCGCATCAACGATATGGACCCCAGCAAGCGCAACATCGGCATGGTGTTCCAGAACTATGCCATCTTCCCAAACCTCTCCGTCCGGGACAATGTGGCATTCGGTCTGAAAAACCGCAAGGTGGACAGGGCCGAGATCAAGAAGCGGACGGATGAGTTTCTGAACCTGATGCAGATCATGCAGTATGCCGACCGTATGCCCAACCAGCTTTCCGGCGGTCAGCAGCAGCGTATCGCACTGGCTCGCGCACTGGTTATCTCGCCGGATGTGCTGCTGATGGACGAGCCGCTTTCCAATCTGGACGCAAAGCTCCGTGTCGAGATGCGCAGCGTCATCCGCCACACCCAGAAGAGCGTTGGCATCACCACCGTGTATGTCACCCACGATCAGGAAGAGGCAATGGCCATCAGCGACCGTATCGCCGTTATGAAGGACGGCGTCATCCAGCACGTTGGCACTCCCCGCGACATCTACCAGCGCCCGAAGAATGTCTTCGTTGCCACCTTTATCGGTCGCACCAACATCGTGAATGCCCACGTCAAGGACGGCATCATCACCTTTGCCGACGGCTACCATGAGCACATCGACGCTCTGGACAAGGCTGCCGAGCAGGATGTGCGCTGTTCCATCCGCCCGGAGGAGTTCATTATCTGCAAGGACGGCACCGATGGCATCCACGGCACCGTGCAGGAGTGCACCTACCTCGGTCTCAACACCCACTACACCATTGACACCGATCAGGGCGACTCGGTGGAGATCGTAGAGGAGTCCTCCATTGGCGAGGGTCTCAAGAAGGGCGAGAAGGTGCTGCTGAAGGTCAAGAAAGAGAAGATCAACGTCTTTACCAAGGACGGCGATACCAATCTCATCAGGAGCGACGCTTATGAAAAACAATAATAAGTTCCGTCTTGATGTCTGGGGAGCCATTACGCTGGGGACCATCGCACTCTATGCACTGTTCCTGCTTTACCCGATGGCATACCTGATCCGCCAGTCTGTACTGGACCCCGACACCGGCAGCTTCACGCTGGCTTATTTCACGAAGTTCTTTTCCAAGAGCTACTATTTCGATACCCTGATCAACAGCTTCAAGGTGTCCATCACAGCGACGGTGCTCTCCATCGCCATTGGCACCCCACTGGCATACCTGTTCACGATTTTTAAGATCAAGGGCAAGTCAGTGCTGAATATCCTCATTGTGGTGGCATCTATGTCGGCTCCCTTCATCGGTGCCTACTCATGGATCCTGCTGCTGGGTCGCAGCGGTATCATTACCACCTTCTTCAAAAACCTCGGCATCGCCATCCCGGACATCTACGGCTTCGGCGGCATCGTGCTGGTCATGACGCTCCAGCTGTTCCCGCTGGTGTTCCTCTACGCCAAGGGTGCACTGAAGAACATCGACAACTCCCTCATCGAGGCGGCTGAAAACCTCGGATGCTCTGGCATTGCCTGCTTCTTCAAAGTGGTCGTGCCCCTGATCATGCCCACCCTGCTGGCTGCGGCTCTGCTGGTGTTCATGCGATCCTTTGCAGACTTCGGCACCCCGATGCTGATCGGTGAGGGCTACCGTACCTTCCCTGTTGTCCTTTACACCGAGTTCATCAACGAGGTGGGCGGCAGCGACGGCTTTGCAGCCGCTATCGCCGTCATCGCTATCGTCGTCACCACGCTGGTGTTCCTCGTCCAGAAGTACGTTTCCAACAAGAACGCCTTCGCTCTGAACAGTATGCACCCCGTGGAGGAGCGGGAGGCTCGCAAGGGCATCAACGCTCTGGTGCATCTGGTCGTCTACCTTGTAGTGGGCATCGCCATCATGCCGCAGGCCTACGTCATCTACACCTCGTTCAAGAACACGCAGGGTAAGATCTTCGTGGACGGCTACTCGCTGCAGAGCTACCAGACCGCCATCGGCAAGCTGGGTCGCAGCATTCAGAATACCATCATCATCCCCCTGTTGGCACTGGTCGTCATCGTGCTGCTGGCTGTTCTCATCGCTTATCTGGTGGTGCGCCGCCGCAATGCCCTGACCAACGTGGTGGACATCCTCTCGATGATCCCCTACATCGTGCCCGGCACGGTCCTTGGCATCGCACTGCTCATCGGCTTCAATAAGCCCCCGCTCCTCATCAGCGGCACCATGCTCATCATGGTAGTAGCCCTCATCATCCGGCGTCTGCCCTATACCATCCGCTCGTCGGTGGCTATCCTGCAGCAGATCCCCATGAGCATTGAGGAAGCTGCTATCTCGCTGGGCGCTTCCAAGATGACGGCATTCTTCCGCATCACGGTTCCCATGATGGCTTCCGGCATCATCTCTGGTGCTATCCTGAGCTGGGTCACCATGATCAGTGAACTGTCCACCGCCATCATCCTGTATACTGGCAAGACCAAGACCCTGACGGTAGCAATCTATACCGAGGTCATCCGCGGCAACTACGGCACTGCAGCCGCATTGTCCACCATTATGACCATCCTCACCGTCATTTCTCTGCTGGCTTTCAGCAAGCTCAATGGCGGAAAGGATATCAGCCTTTAAGTAATCCCTCGTTCTCCTTCAATCACTGAGTTTCCAAACCGGGCTGTTTCTCAGCAATGCAAATAGCCCCCAACGGAAAAATGAGACAGGCTTCCCGAAAGGTGGGTCGCCTGTCTCATTTTTGTTGTAAGTTGGACGCTTGGGGACTTTAGACCTTTGCAGTCCCGAAAAACCGTGCCGATCCTGTACGGTTTAGAACATTTTGATGACCCACAGGATCAGGATAACAGGAACATCAAACTGCTTTGCGATCTGCAATGTCAGGTCCACCACCGGGCAGCCGTCTGCATCAATCAAAATGGTCCTGTATGTTCCTCCATCGCCCAGCGAAATGCTTTCGCCGTGCGCAGGTCAGCGTTTTTGAAATGCCCGCCGCTGTTCCATTCAAGGGTGCAGTCTGCGCCACACTCTGCAAGCCGGCTGTGCAGGGCACGGATGTTATCGCCCACCGCAGCCATGACGGTGTTTTTCGTGTGTTCCTCCTTGTCGCCAAGGCTTAGATAAACGCGCTGTGCCTGTATCGGGTGCTGCTGTTCAAACTCCATCCAGTCCGGAAACCACACAGAGGGCGAGGCGGCAGCGATACCGTAGAACAGATCAGTCTGGGTGGACGCCCACAAAGCAAACAGTCCGGCCAGTGAGTAGCCACCCAGAATGATTTTGACGTTTTCCGGGAGAGGAAACTGTTGCTTCAGTGTGGGAACGACCTGTTCTGTCAGAAAGCACAGGGTTTCCGCAGCATTGCCTCCAAAGCCTTGCTTCCCCCACACGGCAGGAGACTTCCACGGAGAAAGTGCATCGTTCCAGCTTTCCACCGGAATGGCCGCAAACAGAAAGTGGTGCGCACTCTGTGCAATAGCGGCAACCTCGCTGTCCATGCTTTGCAGCTCATGTTCACCGGTCATTTGGAGCAGCAGGTATTCTGCATGAGGCTCGCCGTAAATGTGGCAAGGTTTGTTCCCGATTTGCATTATCTGTGCAGTCACTGCGGCATCCTCCCGAAAAAACTTTGATAAGCCCAGTATAGCAACTGAAAAATCATTTTGCAATTCGAAAAGCGTTCATAGCCGTAGCAAGCAGTGTCTTCGTATATACAAAGACCATTTTTGCGTTGCAAAATGCTTGTTGGGAAATCCCAAACCCTTGAACTGCATCCGACGGATGCAGGCTACGCGTTTTTGCAAAACGCTTTTGCGACTTGCAATTTTGTTCATCAAACTTGTATTTCTTTGCCGGAACCGTTGCGCTTTGCCGCCCAACTTGTTATTATTAAACGTGAAAGAACTTTCACAGAGAAACGGAGAAAACACCATGCCTACTTTGGAATGGATCGGAAAAAGCAAAGTTGTCAATCATCATCAGGAAGTGCCGTTCCGTGTGTTGGAGCGTCAGTATAGCTTTGACGAAATGGGCAAGCACACCGAGGACAACGGCAGTGATAACATGATTATCCACGGCGATAATCTGGAAGCCCTGAAAGCTCTGCTGCCGCAGTATGAGGGCCGGGTGAAGTGCATCTACATCGATCCTCCTTACAACACTGGCAATGAGAAGTGGTGCTACAACGATAATGTCAATGATCCGCATATTCAAAAGTGGCTGGGCGAGGTCGTTGGTAAAGAAGGCGAGGATTTGACACGCCATGACAAGTGGCTCTGCATGATGTATCCTCGGCTGATGCTGCTGCAGAAGTTGTTGGCGGATGATGGGTTTATTTTTGTTAGCATTGATGTTTTTGAATATGCTTATCTTCGATGCATTATGGATGAGATTTTTGGCTCTGCCAATTTCCGAAACTGTATTGCAGTTCGTCGTGGAATTAAAAATGTTCAGGCTCAATTTGACGAAGTTCAGTCGCTTTCGTTAGGACATGAGTATATTTATCTGTACTCAAAAAATCCTCAAGCTAAGTTGCCGAAGTTGTCAAAAGGGTTTGAAGCTGATAAGGCAGGAAAATGGGATACATTCTGGCGCGGAACGGATCGCCCTACCATGCGGTATGAAATTTTTGGCATCACGCCTGAATCGGGTCAGTGGAGATGGGAGATTGGACGAGCCACAAAAGCAATGCAAAATTATGAAAATTACTTATCGAACTATGCAGCATCAATGTCGATAGATGATTTTTATATTGACCATCTTATGGCAACTAATGAAAAGATGGATTTTGTCAGAAAGAACGAAAAGGGTACAATTCAATATTATGTACCACCACAGACAGGAAAATTATTAAGTGATAACTGGATGGATATTCTCCTTTCTGGCTCGTATGCAGGATTTGATACCGAGAAAAATGTTCTTCTTATCGAAAGAATCATCAAATGGATAACGAAGGACGGCGATGTTATTCTCGATTCTTTTGCGGGTTCGGGCACAACTGCTCATGCCGTTCTAAATGCCAATAATGAAGATAAAGGACATCGCAGGTTTGTACTCGTTGAGATGGAACGGTATGCCGATACTACGACTGCTGAACGTGTGAAGCGTGTGATCAACGGCTATGGCAAAGACAAGAACGCCGTAGAAGGCACTGGTGGCAATTTCAGTTACTACGAACTTGGCGAGCGGCTGCTTCTGCCGGATGGCAACCTGAATGAAAGCATCGGCACAGACAAAATCCGTGACTACATCTGGTATACGGAAACGAAGAAACCTGCGGTGAATCAACAGAACGGAAACCCGTATTTCCTCGGCGAGAACAACCACACCGCTTACTATTTCTACTATGAGCCAGACCAGATGTGCGTGTTGGACTATGCTTTTTTGTCTACCATTCCGGAAAAAGCGGAAAACTATCTGATTTATGCTGACCGCTGTGCATTGAGTGAGAGTGATTTGCTGCGGTTTGGTATTACGTTTAAGAAAATTCCGCGCGACATTGCGCGGGTGTAAGGAGGACGGCTCTTATGGAATTGAAAAATTATCAGAAAGCCGTCATTCGGGATTTGGAACGCTATCTGGAAATCCTGATGCAGACAAAGAACATCGAAACGGCCTATACTCGGCTCTGGCAGGAGAAAGATGTAAAAGTCGGATTTGGCGGAATGCCCAAGTATCAGAATCTTCTGCCCGGTGTGCCGAATGTCTGCCTGAAAGTTCCTACGGGCGGCGGCAAAACATTTTTGGCTGCAAATGCCATCGAGCCGATTTTCTCCGCACTGGGCGTGGTAAAACGCCGTGCAGTGGTTTGGCTGGTTCCGTCAGATGCTATCCTGACCCAAACCTTGGCTGCATTGCGTGACCCTGCACATCCTTACCGCCAGAAAATTGATGTTGCCTTTGGCAGCCGTGTAGAAGTGTATACCAAAGAACAGCTTTTGATGGGGCAGCACTTCAATATCTCTGCGGTCAACGAGCAGCTTTCCATCATGGTGCTGTCTTACGATTCGTTCCGTGGCAAGAAGGAGCGGCTCAAGGCCAAGCAGGAGAACAGCAGCCTTGTTGCGCTGGCAAATGCACTGGGCGAACCTGATATGCCGCTGGAAGATACCGATCCGACCGCCTTGATGCAGGTCATTAATCAGCTGCATCCGCTGGTTATTGTGGACGAAAGCCACCATGCGCGCAGTAACCCGAGCAAGCAGATGCTGCAAAACTTCAATCCCTGCTTTGTGCTGGATCTGACGGCAACGCCCACTAGGGAAAGCAACATTATCTCCATTGTGGATGCGATTCACTTGAAACGCGAGAACATGGTCAAGTTGCCTGTCATCGTGATGAATCGCAACAGCCAGCAGGATGTGCTGCATGATGCCATCGAGATGCAGCGGACACTGGAAATTCACGCAAAAGATGCCTACGAAAAGGGCGGCAGCTACATTCGCCCCATCGTGCTGTTTCAGGCGCAACCCAAGAGCACAGAAAATGCAACGACCTTTGAAAAACTGCGCCAACGCCTGATTGCAGCCAACATTCCAGCAGAGCAAATTGCCATCAAGACGGCGGAGATCAACGAGTTGAAAAATGTGGACTTGCTGTCGGAAAAGTGTTCGATTCGCTTTATCATTACAGTCAATGCCTTGAAAGAGGGTTGGGACTGCCCCTTTGCGTATATCCTTGCTTCGCTGGCGAACCGCACCAGTCAGGTGGATGTGGAGCAAATCGTGGGGCGTATTCTGCGCCTGCCCTATACCCGGAAACATTCTTCTCCGATCCTGAATACTTCGTATGTTCTGACCTCGTCTGCGGACTTCAAGCGTACGCTGGACGGCATCGTCAAGGGCTTGAATAACGCAGGCTTCACGGACCACGATTACCGTGTGCAGGAAGAAGCTGCCCCGGTCGAGCCGCTGCCCAAAGTGGAGCAGACCATCTTCCCGGCACAGCCGACAAACGAAGCAATGCCTGCGGCATCGGCGGAAGAAGAGTTTTTGGATTTTGACCCGACACTGTTGGGCAACACTTTGGCAAAGGCAAGTGTTTCTCCCTCGGTGCAGAATATTTTTGACCGCTCTGAAAAGGAACAGAACGATTTTGATGTTGCTATGCGGCAGCACCAGAATGACCCGTTGAGCGATTTGCCGCTGGAGGTGCAGGATAAAGTGGATACCTCTCATGTAAACCCGGAGTTTTTGGAGGATGTTCACACCCTCAAACTTCCGAAATTCTGCCTAAAAGTACAGCCATCGCTTTTCTCGCTGTACGACAGCGAAGAACTCTCAAAGGAAAACCTGCTCAGCAACTTTACGTTGAAGGGAAAACCCAGCGCAATCGACTTCGGCCATCTGGACGACGATTTGGCGCAGGTCGATTTGGAAGACCGCGATACCACGACACCGCGTATCTCCAAGCTGAAAGATGATTATCAGCAGTACATGAACAGGCAGTTTCCACTGCTTCCGGGCGAGGATAAACTGCGTATCTGCAAGGATATTATCCACAAGAGCCTTTGCAAGATGAACGCGGTGGATGATAATGAACTGCGGCGTTATGTCGATGGTATCGTGGATAATATGAACCGTGAAGAGCTGGACTCGCTGGAACGGATGCCTGTTAGCTTTGCAGCAAAAATTCGTGCATACGTCATGCAGCTTCAAGAGGAAACTGCACGGGAAAACTTCTACAAGTGGCTGGAAACGGAGAAAATCGTATGTGAACCCCGCTTTCAGTTGACGGAGTATATAACCCTCCCGGATAGCACTTCTTCAATGAGCAAGAGCCTGTACCAGACCGAGGGCAAGATGGATGGTCTGGAATATAAAATGGCTCTGGCAATGACCAACATGGACAATATCCGCTGGTGGCATCGCAACCCGGAGCGTAACAAGTTTTCGTTCTGTTTGAACGGATTCCGCAACCATTACCCGGATTTTATCGTCCGCACGACCAGCGGAAAAATTATTCTGATTGAAACCAAAGGCGACCAGCTGGAAAATGCAGAGTCCAGAGAAAAAATTCGTCTGGGTCGTGCATGGCAGGATGCCGCTGGCAAGCAGGCATACCGCTATTATATGGTGTTCCAGAACAAAGACTTGCAGATGGAGGGTGCATATCGCTTTGATGAGTTTTTGACGCTGTTGAGGGCGTTGTGATAAAAAACGATTTTATAGCGTCACAAGCTTTAAGATTGAAAATATAGGTATACAAGAACAGTTTTTTGAGATTATCATAGTAAAAGTAATGCTAAATTGGTTTTTGACGATATAATGGCATTGGCGGAAAGAGTGTATATTATTCTTTTGCCCAACTTTTAGAGAAATCTTAAATGTTCACTTTTTGAAATTATTGCAAAGGATATTTTTGAAAATGAGAATAATTGACCTGTTCTCTGGAGTTGGAGGACTAACATTTGGATTTTATTATAGAAAATACAAAGACCATTTTGTCAGGAATCGAAAAAATCAATTCGTTTTTGCAAATGAATACAATCCGTTTGCAGCTAAAGCATACTCTGAAAATTATCCTGATATTCCTATGAAAAACTGCGATATAAAGTCCTTGAAAGAAAGTGACATAAGAAAATGGATTGGATCGGAACCAGTTGATTTGATAATTGGTGGACCACCATGCCAGTCTTTTAGTACCGTTGGACAACGAAATTACGACGAAAAAGCACAACTGTATACGGAATATTTGAGAGTGTTAAAAATTGCTCGTCCCAAAATGTTCTTGTTTGAAAATGTCCGAGGCATTTTATCGATGAGAGAAATATTCTATAAAAGAGATGCAGCTGGAAATATCCTGTATGAATTAAAAGATGTTGAGGGTAGAGAGTCGTTAACGCCGCGAAAAAAGCCTGTTATAGATCATTATGGTAAATCTGTTATGGAGATTTTAAATGATCAGTTTTCAAATCTTGGAAATGGTTTGGGCTATAACATTTGGACGGAACGATTGAATGCTATGGACTATGGAGTTCCTGAAAATAGAGAAAGGGTCTTCATTGTAGGCATCCGAAACGACTTGAATTTAAAATGGAACTGTCCTCCAAAAGAAAAGTCTGCGCACCTTACTATAAAGGATGCAATATCCGATCTTCCAGAAGTTTTAGAAGGACAAAGCATAAGTTCTTATCAGCAGCTACCACAGAATAAGTATCAAGAACTCATGCGACATGGGTCAAATGAACTAACGCAACACTTCTGTGGGTGTTATAGTGAAAAAATCAGAGCTGTTATACAACATGTGAAGCAGGGCGAAGGAAAAAATGAATTTAATGCATTGGTTGATTCTGGTAAAATCGATAAATCTTATAGGCTAACATCTGGCTATGCGAATACTTATGGACGTTTAATAGCGGATCAACCATCACCTACGATAACCAACAATTTGACAACTGTTTCTAGTTTGAGATGTATTCATTATAGCCAAAATCGTGCATTAACTCCACGCGAAGGAGCGAG
>OHOJ01000554.1_pt1 | contig 12271 bp, 25 predicted proteins | sample 1569791 | NCBI WGS metagenome assembly OHOJ01 (sample SAMEA3879542, study PRJEB24766) | human gut metagenome | biome: human-associated habitat; feature: feces | place: USA | collected 1985/1987
ATATGAAAAGCTAATTGAGACCCTTGTCAAATAGGTACTAAATCCAGGTGAAGCAATGATCTTGGGTGGTACTTATAAAATTCCAGTTATGGAAGAGCTATTAAGTAAGAGTTTCGTTCAAGACTTAAAACTAGATGGTACTTATAATGACTCTTCGTTCTCAAGAGAATATGAATCTGAATGGTCTGGTGATGCAGAAAATGCATTCTTCTCTGCTGAGACGTTTGATAAATATAGAGTATTATTACAGCCTGAATATGAATCTAGTGGACGTTCTTCTAAAAATGCATATTATATTCTTGGCGTTGACGTTGGCCGTATCGGATGTACAACTGAGGTATGTGTCATCAAGGTAACTCCGCAACCGCAAGGATCAGCATTAAAATCTTTAGTTAATATTTATACTTGGGAAGAAGAAGATTTTGAAGCTCAAGCTATTAATTTAAAGAAACTTTATTATAAATATAAAGCAAGATAGATTGTTATTGATGCTAATGGCCTAGGTGTTGGTTTGGTTGACTTTATGACAAAAGTATAGATTGATAATGAAACTGGCGATGAGCTTCCAGCTTTTGGCGTCTCAGGGGGTACTGCCGCAGATACAAATGATTTATACAAAAAGATTCGCGGTGCCGATGTTGAAGAAAATGCTATGTATCTAATGAAAGCTAACGCACCTATTAATACTGAAGCACATACTTATGTTTAGACTTAGCTTTCTAGCGGACGTATTAAATTCTTAATTGATGAAAACTAGGCTCAAGTTAAATTAATGTCTACTAAAGTTGGTCAATAGATGGATGCTGATAAACGTGCAGAGCATTTAAAGCCATTTACTTTAACTACAATTCTTCGTGAATAGATGCTTAACTTAGTAGAAGAAAATGAAGGCGTTAATATTATTTTGAAATAGTCTTCTCGTGGTATTAAGAAAGATAAATTCTCAGCTTTTGAATATGGCATGTATTATATTAAATTAGAAGAAGAAAAACGTCGTAAACATAAGGCATCTCGCCTATCAGATTTTATGTTCTTTACTTAATAAGGACAAAAAATAAAAATTCATAGAAAGAGTTTTTAATATATAAATAGAAACAGAAAGGAGGAAGAGTATGAGAGCTTCAAGAGGTGAAATTAAGATTGAAGAAATTCTTAAAATGGCTGGTCTTGATTTTGAGGAAGAGTACACTTTTCCAGACTTAGTAAGTTCTTCTGGTCATCCTTTACGTTTTGACTTTTGTGTTTTTGATGATAATAAAGATATAGATTTTTTGATTGAATTTCAAGGAATTTAGCATTATGAACCTCGTAGCAAATTTGGCGGGTTCGAAGGCTTGCGGAAACAATAGTATAATGATATGTAGAAGCGAGTTTATTGTGATAAACACGGATTAAAGCTAGTAATTATTCCTTATACAGATGAAGCCCGCGTAAATTATGATTATATTATGCGTGCGGCTGGATATTAAATAAAAAAGACTAGTTTTAAATAAAAGTTGACTAGAAAGAAATTTTGTGATATACTAATTTAGAAAGGTAAGGTGTCATACTTGATAAATAGAATACAAGAAATCAAGAAAAAAGGTTTTTCTATGACTCCAGCAGACACCGAAAATATTAATCCTTTTGTTCCAGTAGACTTTTCTAAAGTGCAGATTGGCACTAAGAAAGTTGAAGATGCAATTTATGAATTAGGTGATTTTAAGAAAGCAAATCCACGTTTTGGCGATAAGAAAGTTGTTCTTGATGCTATTTAGCGTAGTGATTATAACCTAATGCGAGATATATCAAATTTCTATTATAAGACAAGTGGTATCTATAATAGATTATGTCGTTATATGGCATATATGTATAGATATGATTGGTATGTTACTCCTTATATTAATTCAGATTCAGCTAAAGATGAGAAGGTATTAGATGGCTTCAATAAGACTTTAATGTATCTTGATAATTTTGGAGCAAAAAAATTCTTTGGTGAAGCTGCTCTTAAAGTGCTAAGAAATGGTGCCTATTACGGTTATATCACAAAGAATGCAGATAGAGCTACCATTCAGGAGCTTCCACCTAAGTATTGTCGCTCTCGTTTCACTGCGGCAACAGGATAGCCACTTGTTGAATTTAATATGAGATTCTTTGATGATTATTTTAGCACTATCGCACAAAAGCAAAAGATGCTAGAGGTATTCCCGCCAGAATTTAAAAAAGGTTATGCTTTATATAAACAAAATAAGTTACCACCAGATTTTGCAGGAGATACTTCAGGATGGTATTTATTAGATGCTGAGAGTGCTATAAAATTTAATATTAATGGAGAAGATTTTCCAGCTTTTATTTCTGTTATCCCATCTATTATTGCTCTTGATGAAGCATAGGGATTAGATAGAAAAAAAATGGAACAATAGCTATTAAAGATTATTATTCAAAAAATGCCAATGGATAAAAATGGTGATTTAATCTTTGATGTAGATGAGGCAAGAGAACTTCATAATAATGCGGTTCGTATGCTTGGCCGTGCTATTGGTATTGATGTTCTTACTACTTTTGCAGATGTTGAAGTTGCAGATATGCATAGCACAAGTGCAACAAATGCAGATGATAAAAGTATGGATAGAGTAAAATCAGCTATTTATGATTAGGCTGGTATTTCTTAGATGCAATTTAACACTGATGGTAATATTGCTCTTGAGAAATCTATTTTGAATGATGAAGCATCAATGTATAATCTTGTTCAGCAATTTGAACAATTTCTTAATATCCTAATTAAAGACTTTAATAAGAGTCCTAAAAAAATTTATTATAAAGTGCAAATTTTGGGCACAACTATTTATAATTATAAAGATTTATCTAAATTATATAAGGAACAGACTCAATTAGGTTATTCTAAAATGTTGCCACAAATTGCTTTAGGTCAATCTCAGAGTTCTATTTTAGCAACTGCTCATTTTGAAAATGATATTCTAGACCTTGTTTCTACTTTTATTCCGCCTATGTAGTCTAGTACTATGAATGCTGATGCTATTAAGCAGAGAAATGGCGGTAATAGTGAAAATAAAAATAATGGAAATAATGCTAGTGATAATGGTAATGGTAGACCTACTAAGGAATCTTAGGGAGAAGCCGTTACTGAAAAGACAATGCAAAATAGAGAAAGTGCAAAATAAGAGAAAGGAGATAAATAATGCATATTAGTGTAGCAACAATAGATTCTCCAGAATTTATTAATTTACAACCTATGGATATTAATCCATTTATGTCAAGTTGTGATATTAAAGTTTTATATCTTGGAGAAAATAGAAATCATAGTTATATTACAAAAGAAGTAGCTACTGATATGGCTAAAACTTTGCGGGGAGCCCCGATTGTTGGATACTTTAAGACTGAGAAAGATGATTTTGCAGATCATGGCCAGCAAATGGTTATTGATGATGAAGGTATCAAGTTTAATTGTTTAACAAGACCTTATGGCTTTGTAGCTCCGGATGCAAAAGTTTGGTTCCAGAAATTTGAAGATAAAGATGATTTTGGTAATAATATTACTAGAGAGTATCTTATGACTACTGGCTATCTTTGGACTCATCAATTCGAAGAAGCTAAAAAGGCGATTGAAGGCAACGGCCGCCCGCAGTCTATGGAACTAGATAACGATACTCTTGATGGAAAATGGTCAAAAAATGTTAATACAGGTGTAGACTTTTTCATTATTAATGACGCAATTTTTACAAAACTGTGTATTCTAGGTGAAGACGTTGAGCCTTGCTTTGAGGGTGCTAGTGTTACTGCTCCTGATGTAAGTACTCATTTCACTAAGATGGATGATAGTTTTACTCAAACATTATTTACTATGATGCAAGATTTGAAGAAGATTGTATCAGAAGGAGGATAGAACATGGCTTTAGATAATACCACTAATCCAGCAATGGATGAAGGCAAGCCTGCTACAAATTTTTCTGAAAATGGGGACAATTCTAATTCAGTAAATCCCGCAGAAAATAATAATAATACAGAAGGCTCAGCAGATACTAGCTTTGCTAAGAAGGGTGATCCTAAGAAAAAGGATGACAATAGCGAAGATGATAGTAAGAATGCGGATGATGAAGGTAATAAGAAACCTAATTCTGAAGATGATGGCGAGAAAAACCAGAAGCCCGCAGATGATGAAGATAAAAAGAAAGCAGAAAAGTATGACCTACTTGTTGCTGAGCATGAAGATCTTCAGACTAAGTTCACTGAGTTGCAGACCCAGTTTAATACTTTGACTGCACAGTGCGCAGAGTTGACTGCTTTTAAGAAGTCTATTGATGATGCTAAAAAGAAAGAGCTAATTGATAGTTTTTATATGCTATCTGATGAGGATAAGGCAGATGTAAATGAGCATTTTGATACTTATTCTTATGATGATATTAAAAAGAATCTGTCTGTTATTTGCTTTGAGAAGAAAGTTAACTTCGCCGCAAATGAAGATGAGACAGAGAAGAAGGAAAATCCTTCAATGACATTTAATTTAAATGATAATGGGGATAGTAGTGTTCCGGCTTGGCTTAGTGCTTTGAAGAATACTCGCGACGCCCATAAGGTTTAAGGAGGAAATATAAACTATGGCTACTATTAGTAGAATTGGTTTTGGTCAGGTAGAGCCTAATCATCTGTCTGCCCAGAGAACCGCACAGATTTATGCACAGCTTCCTGCCAAGTCTGATATTAACATTCTTGAGAATGGTCAGTTTGTAAAGTATGATTACGCTGCTGGCGTTTGTGACTTTACTGGCGAAGGCGAGTGGATGTTGGTTTACAATGAAGTTAAGCTGTATGATGACTTCTGGAGAGAGACTTATAAGGACTTTGCTCTAATTAAGGATCACTACACTCCTGGCGATGAGGAAATTACTCATGACGGTCTTGGTCCTTTCTCTGGTCAGATGACTCCTCGTGTATTTAAGACTAACGTTGGTGATATTTTTACTACTAACTGTGTTGGTGCTGGTAATACCGATGGTAAAGCTAAGTATGCTGGTGTTGAACTAGCCGCTGCAGATTTACTAAAGATTAATGCAAAGGGCTTCTTGGAAAAGGTTGAGAAGGAAGCTGCCGCAACTGAGACCATGCTATGGCAGGTTGCTAAGGTTACTACTATGCCTGATGGCCAGCCCGCAGTAAAAGTTCAGCGTATTCGCTAATTTAAAGAAGGAGGAAAAGAATAATGGCTTTAGATACTAAAAATCTTTTGGCTCTTGCCAAGGCAACTGCAAATGCTAATCCGACTTCTATGACTTCTTATTCTTTCAATATTGATGGTAAGAATGAGTCTTTTAGCTATGCTGATTTGAATAATACTCTTCGCTCAGAGTTGAATGAGCTATGCGGTAATGGTAATTATTACCAGTTCCAGGCTAATCAGAACACTATTTTCTCTCTGATGGCTCAGACTATTGATGATGTTCTTCCTAAGAAGGTTCTTGAGCAGTATGGCGCTTTTGCTGAGGTTCAGAATTTTGCTCAGGGCGATCGTCCTATCTTTACTCAGAAGATTACTGTTGCGGCTAAGCGTCGTGCAAAGTAGTTTATTACTAAGGTTGGTCTGAATGGTATTTACGAAGTTTTCAAGCTAGATGGCAAGAGCTTCGAAGTAAAGACCAGTGCATTCGGTGGAGCTGCTCAGATTGCATTTGAAGAGTTCCTAGATGGTCGTGTCCAGATGTCTGATGTTCTAGATATTGTTTATGAGGGCCTAGATGAGGCAGTTTATCTGGAGATCGAGCGTGCTTTGAAGGCTACTGTTACTAATTTGCCTGCCGCAAATGTTCATACTGATACTGCTTTCAAGGAAGCTGAGATGGATAGACTGATTAGTATTGCTGATTCTTATGGTAAGGCAGTTATTTACTGCACTTATGAATTCGCTGCTACTATGGTTCCTGCAACTGGTTGGGTTTCTGATGCTATGAAGGATCAGAAGTGGAACAATGGTTATCTTGGCAACTATAAGGGTCATCAGGTTATTGTTTTGAATCAGTCTTATGAGGATGAGACCAATAGTAAGAAGGTTATTGATCCTGCTTATGCTTGGATTATTCCTACTGGTGCTCAGAAGCCTGTTAAGATTGCTTTTGAGGGTCAGACTATTGTTCAGAATATCACTAACCGTGATCAGTCTATGGAAATCCAGATGTACAAGAAGTTTGGTGTTGGTACTATCGTAACCAATAACATCTGTGTCTATAAGAACTCTAGCTTAACTCGCTAATTAAATATAGATAACTTGTATGGGGAGATAATAATTTAATAAGGTTATTATCTCCCCATTTTTTTTATATGAGATAAAAGGAGATAAATTGAATATGTTGGATAAAAGTACTGTGATTAAAGTCACAAATAGAGATGCTGGCAGCGTTGGATATACTGTGCCAGATTTACGCATTGAACGTTAGTACCAGAAGGGAGAAACTAAGGAAGTTACTATGGAAGAACTTCGTAAGTTATCTTATCTGCCTGGCGGTGATTATATTATTAGAAATTGTTTGCAGATTGATAACAGTGATGCAGTAAATGAGCTATTGGGCGATGTTGAACCAGAGTATTATTATACTGAAAATGAAGTTCGAGAATTGCTGGTTGGCTCTGGCACTCTCGCTCAATTACAGGACTGTCTTGATTTTGCTCCCGCAGGAGTTATTGATATGATTAAGGATATTGCTGTAAAAGAAGAAATTAATGATCTTTCTAAGCGTAAAGCTATTTATGATAAAACTGGCTTTAACGTAAATTCTGCTATTATGATTAAGCATGAAACTGAAGAAGAAGATGCTAAAGAAAAGACTTCTGCTCGTCGTGCTGCGCCTGTGCAGAAATCAGAAAATACAGTCCCAACTCGTAAGACAACTCCTATTCAAAAATATAATGTAGTAAAGTAATTAAGTGGAGGTGTATTATGTCGAATGTAACTAGTACACCTTTTTCTTATATTTATGATAGCTTTTTATCTAAAATTACAGATGATATGTATATGGAATTAACCGAACTAGATACATATCAGTTATTGGAAGAATTATTATTATCTTCTATTTAGAAATTTGAATTTCCAAGAGTAGATTTAACTGAATATGAGTTAGTATCCATTACTGATGAAGTTAAATATACTGGCGCAGAGAGCGATTAGAAAGAGGTTCCCGCAATTCTATATGAAGGTGGATCTTTTACAAGTGCCTTAACCGCAGAAGAAATTAATATTCTTGCAACATATATGGTAGTTGAGTGGCTAGGACAATAGCTGGCTAGTGTTGAAAATACTAGAATGAAGTATTCTGGTAATGATTTTAAATTTACCTCTCAAGCTAACCATATGTAGAAATTACTCTAGTTAAAAAAAGATTATGAAAGAGAAGGTTTTCATCTTTAGAGACTTTATAAGAGACGCCAAAAAGACTCTGAAACTAATGTATATAAGTCTACTTTTGGCTCAATTATGTTTACTGAAGATGAGTTAAAAGATGCTTTACCTGAAAAATGGAATAGAAATTTCTGAAAAAACTCTTAGTAATAATTTAACTAGATTAATTAATTAGATATATAAGCTATTACCAAATAGAGAAGAAGGTTTAGATTGGATAAAACCTTTAGATAGTATTATTGAAGAACTTGCGGGAATGGGAGATTTATTAAATTCTGAATAGAATAGTTTCTTTTAGTTATTATGTAAATTGAAAGGACTTAAATCTCTTTCTTGTGACGAAGATTTTGCATTATATAGACGCATTATCTTTGAATGTTTATCTTTACTAAATGGAATAAAGGAGTCGCTATGTCAATAGAAACATTAAATAAAAGATTGAATTATCGTGGCGGCTCTGCTCAAAATCGATTAATTCAAGATAAAAGAAATTCTTTATCAAAACCACTTATTTATTCATATCAAAGCATGACTGCAGAACTTGCGGATGGACGCAGATTCAGAGCACTTATGAATAAAAATAAAGAAACTATGGATTATTATGATTAGATTCTTTCCATTCCATATAAAGATATATGCCTTAATCCTGAAGTCAGCCGCCATGAAAAGACTTCTGAAGGGCAAGAAGAGACTGGTATTAAAGTAGGAGATACTTTTACTTGGATTGAAAATAATACCCATTGGATTATTTATAGTTAGAATTTAAATGAAGTTGCATATTTTAATGGAAATGCACGTTTATGTGAATAGACTATTGAAATTAATGGTCATAAATATTGGGTTTACATTAGAGGCCCAGTAGAAACAGATATTCCATGGAATCAAAAAGGCGGAATTAACTGGAATGATGGAAACTATTCCTTAATTATGTTTGTAACTAAAAATAAGGAAACCGCAGAGTATTTTCATAGATTCACAAAAATAGATATTACTGATGAATTTGGTAAAACACAAAAATGGGAAGTTGCCAGTTAGAACCCTTATTATGGAACTGGAATGATATAGGTTTGTTTAAATGAAACCTTTAACAATGAAATCGAAGATGCTGTAAAAAATAAAGATTCTGAAATAGAAATTGAGAAAGATAAACCATATATTGCTGGCCCCACAAAAGCCACATTATATGATACTGTTACTTATACTATTGTAAATCTAACTGGCGGTGAATGGTTTATAAAAGAAAATGGCAGTGAAGAAAAAGCTCTTAAAATTACAGATGCTTCTATTTCACTCGATATTACAAATAAAAAATGCAGCGGTTTTTAGGTTATATACCGCAATTATGCCGTAGATGATGTGACTCTAGATGTCTAGATTGCCGCGTTCTAAAGAGAGGAGATAAATAATGCCCGTAAAAGAAACTAATTTAATTATGAAAGCTAAAGATTTTCAATCTTCTTTCCTCTCTTGTCCTAAGGATATTGAAGAAATCCTTAGAAAATTATTTTTATCAAGTAAACCTTTTAGTGATGATTTAAAACGTTTACTTGTTATTAATACTAAAGATTGTTTAGATAATAAAACTGAACCTTTATATAACCAAAAAATAAATGCAATGTCTCTCGCTAAATTACGATAGGACGGATACATTAAGCTAGAACCTAAAATTAAAATTCCTGAGCATGAAGAAGTAAAAAGTTATATTATTATTTCTGTTGATAATTTCATGCCTAATGCTAATAATCCTTATTATCTTGATTATACTATTAGTTTTGATATTATATCTAATCTTGATTATTGGGATATTGGTAATTTTAGATTAAGACCTTTAATGATTGCAGGCTATATTGATGGAATTCTTAATGGCAGCCGCCTATCTGGTATTGGCTAGCTTTAGAAAGTTACTATGAAAGAATTAATCCTTGATGAAAATTTTGCTGGATATAGTTTAACTTATAAAGCAATTCATGGAAGTGAGGATAAAAAGCCTTGATCACATATGATGATCTTTTGTTTTTATCAGGAAATGACATACCTTTTATGAAAGCAGAGGTCAACATTCATCAACCAACAATAAGAGAAATTGCATATATTAATGAAGAAAATTTCTTTATAGGTTGTTCGTTACTTTGTTTTGATAAAGAACAATTAACAACAAAGGACAGAAATAATTTATCTTCACAATCTAATTTTGATATTATTATGTCAATAATGTTAGACAAATAGATGGGGCGGGAAAATGGTGAAAGTGCTTTTTTAATACTTACAATGATTTTTCCGAAATATCAAATTTAGCTCTCTAAATAGGCAATTATGCTAATTGATGAAGAGCAAAAACCCCATTTCTTAAACAATGATAATTTTTCAGATTTTTAGAGAATTTTGACTGATATGTTCTGTCTAAAATCAAAAGAAAAAGAGTATAATTTTGGTAAAGGTAAGATGTCTCAATAGATTGCGGATAAACTAAAAGAACGTAATAAGCGCTTGAAAGAGTTGAAACCCGCAAATGAGAAAATAGCAGTCTTTTCAAGATTTATCTCTATTTTAGCTGTTGGCGAAAGTAAAGATATGAATCAACTATTTAATTATACTGTTTATTAGCTTTTTGATGAATATGATAGATTTATATTAAAAGATGAATGGGATTCTCATGTTTCGATAATCCTAGCTGGCGGTAAGCCTGATAGTCAAGAACAGCCTGAAAACTGGAAAAAAGATATTCATGTATAATTTTTTCAAGGAGGATATATACCTATGAAATTTGGTGTACGCGATATTACTGATGTCGTATTTAAGGCTAAATCTAGTGTTAAGATTGGTAGTCGTACATTTGCAAAAGGTCAGCCTGTCTTGTTCATTGACTCAGCAACCGCTTCAAGTCTGGAGCAGGCCGTTACCACAGTTTACGCTCAGGGCGGACGTGGCAATGCTCGTTTGATCGCATGGGAAGGCGATAAGACTTTAACCTTTACTGTTACCGATGCTCTGCTTTCTCCTATTGGCTTTGCTATTCTATCTGGTGCAGGTCTGTTTAAAGGTGCTGAGGGCGCAGATGAAGTTCATGTTCATGCTCATGCAAATGCATATATCTCTAAAGCTACAGCTCCTGCAAATACTTTAGAAATTGATTTAACCGATGCTCTTGATGCTAATGAGAAGATTGATGCAACCGCACCCGTCTTTATTTGTTATACCGAGGCTGATGATTCTATTACTGGTGAGATTGCAACTGGTTATGCTGTTGATGCTACTGGTAAGAAGCTAACTAAGACTGATGAAGCTACTCTTGATACTGAAGCTGGTAAAACTGTCTATGTTGATTTCTATGTATTAAAGAAAGCATCTGCTGTTTCTGAACTTTAGATTAAAGCAGATGCTTTTGGATGCAGTTTCTATGTAGAAGGCAATACTTTCTTCCGTCGTGAGTCTGATAACCAGGATATGCCTGTTGTACTGACTCTACCTAATGTAAAGATTCAGTCTAACTTTACCTTTAGTATGGCTCCTACTGGAGATCCATCTACTTTTGATTTCACCATGGATGCATTCCCTGGCTATACTATGTTTGATAGAAAGCATAAGGTTCTATGTGTAATGCAGATGATTGATGAAGCTATTGAGGGCTCTGGTTCTAGTGCGAGCGTAATGCCACATAAAACAGGTTTTGAAATTGAAGAGTCTGTAAATGATTCTACCACTGCCAAAGGTGAAACTGATGAGGGCTAATAATCTTAAATGATTAATTATAGGGGATACTAATATTAGTATCCCCTATTTTTTGTTTATATGGAGAAATATTATGATTTATAAAGGGATAGAAATAGATGAAGATGCTTTATATCAAGAGACTGTTGATACTATCCTTGATATAATGGCGGAAAGTCCAGATGAGTATTTTGTTAAACCTAATGATTTTAAAGCATTAAAAAAAGTTGCTTAGTTATTTGTAGCTAAAATTGATAGCTATGGATTAGATAATATTGCTTTAAGAGACTTATCTAGCATAGATAGAAGTATAGTGAAACAAAATATTAAAAGCGTTCGAGAATAGTATAAATTAATGGCAACTTTTGCTGAACAATTAGATAATTTTTTTGGACGCAGTGTTACTACTTTATGGGTTAAAACTAGTGGTAAAAATTTATCTAAGTAGTAGCTTATTTATGAATTAGATGAAACAAAAGCATATTCTAAATTAACTAATGAAGGTCGTTTACCAAGTAGACGTACTGCAAAAGTAGAACAGTCATAGGTTGAAGAACAATTAAATCAATTAAATACAAATATTACTTATTTGTCTCCAATTTATGAAGAAACTTTAAAACGTTATTATATAGGACAAAAGAAAAATGCTAATTTCCATGCGGTTTTATGGAAAGAGCGCTCTAATGCAAAAGATGCTTATACTGATGCTAAAGGCGCTAAATGGGGTATTGGTCGAGTTTATAATAAAGGTGATATTGGAGAAGCCTTTGTAGGAGCTTTAGTTAATGAAGAAAAATATATTAAACGGAAGTCTCAATTAGAAACTCAAATTAAAAATTTCTATAATTACTATATAACTAAAGTTGACAGCATGGCGGCTGTTCTTGGAGCAGATATTGATGCGGGTAATGGCATTTAGTATGCTATCAAAACCGCAGGATCACGTCCGCCTTCTCTTTCACAATATTATAATACTGCTAAAATTATTATTTCTATGGAAGATGTTACAGCAGAATAGTTAGTAAAATAGATTAAAAAAGAATATCCTAGATATATAGGTACTACTCGTAACGCAAGAGAAATGGCACAAACTTTAGCTGAAATTACTGATTAGGCTTTACAAGAAAATTTAGAAAGTGTAACAGATATTATTTTCAAGTAACTTGACAAATACAAAAA
>OHOJ01000555.1_pt1 | contig 12259 bp, 15 predicted proteins | sample 1569791 | NCBI WGS metagenome assembly OHOJ01 (sample SAMEA3879542, study PRJEB24766) | human gut metagenome | biome: human-associated habitat; feature: feces | place: USA | collected 1985/1987
GCCCGAATGCGTTTTCAAGGTGGTTCGTACACTTTTGCAGGTCGGCATCGGCCGGTACAGCCACCACCATGCTGAAATGGCTGTACACAAGCTGCTTGCTCTCACGGGCGATGACCTCCTGAACACGCTTGATGTCCTCGACGGCCATTTGGTTGTTCGGGTTGGGGATGCTCGCGTGACGGTTCTTTTTCTTGTCGAGCAGCGACAGCTCCCGCTTTTGGTTGGGCAGGAAGATGATTTGGTTATAGACCACAGTCTCAGCGTTCGGTATGCTATCTACCACCGACACCAAATCCACCGGCATTTCGGTGTTGTTTACCTCGATATTCGTGTAGGGACGTATCAACGACGGCAGTGCGGCACAGTCCACATCCACGAGGCTGTACACTTTGCAACGCTTGTCGCCCATAGAGACGGTCTCATCGTCTGCCTTGAAGTTTGTCATTGAGACGGTGCGGTCGTTGAAATTCATGGCGAAGTAGCGATCCACATACTCGCTCGCTTCGGCTTTGTTCAGGAATTTGGCCTGCACGCCGCTATCACGCAATTGGTCGTGTACTTTGCGGATTTTCACAAGGAAGTCGCGCCATTTCTTGTTGTCGAACGAGAAAAGGCGGCTTTTCTTCGCCTCCTGCGTGATGGTCAGGTAGCAAAGGCTGTCCGTGTATGGGCGGCCACCGAAATAACGGAAGTATGACGCCGAGAGAAATTCCCGTCCGTCGTCCGTTTTATTCGCAAAGCGTTTCCTGACGAAAATATCCTGCTTGTGGATGGCATACCCTTCGCCCAATGTCTGCGCAAGGGCGGTGAACAGGTGCGTGAACTCGTAGTAGCAGTCGATGTCCGCCGAATACTTCTGCACCGGATTCTCTATTTTCAGTACGGCGGAGTATTCGCCGGTCTTGGTGTACAGCACGCCTACACCCTCCGTCTCTTCCGCCGAAAAATAGATGTCCTGAAAGATTCGCTTGCGCTTGCCGCCCGTGCCGAACGCATAGACCGATACGGCCATGCCGACGCACAATGCGATAAAGGCTGTGATAATGTATAGGGTCATTTCGATATACGTGTATTAAAAATAGGGGCAGGTTCGCCTTGCCTTAAGACAAACCCGCCCGCGTTCAACAATCAATATAGCCATGCACATTGCCGTGATGGTTTCTCTTTCGTCATACCTTGCGCGAGTGGGCATAGACATACACCCCCGGTGCGATATTCTTGCTGTGCAGTCCTTTCCGCTGTTTGAGGATGATGAGCACGATGCCTGCCGATACGACGGCTGCCAGCACGACAAGCCCGGCAACGAAACCTATCAGGCAGTAGGCGGCGACGAAGCCGACAATGGCTCCGCATGTTGTCGCTGCCGCCCAATAGATGTATCGTCCCTGAATGCCCAGAAACTCAAGAGGCCGTTGCAACCCCTTGAACAGCGGATAATCCGGATAACGTTCGTCCTTGCCTTTCATCCTCTGTCAGTTTAAGCGGCAATACCGAAGAACAGGGGCAACGCCTTGGCCGCTGCAATCAGGAAGATACAGGCTCCCACGACCATCATGATCTTCTTCTTGACATCCTGCTCCTCGTTGTTCATGGCGATGTACACGCTTATTGCGCCCACGATGGCCACGACGCCGGCAATGGCGTAACAGAGTTTGACCATGATAGGCACGTACTTAGCAATCTCCTCCGCGACGGTGGACAATGCACTCGTACCGGCGGAGTAGTCGCCGGCGGAGTTCTGTGCCATTGCGGTCGTGCCGGACAGCAGCATGAGAGCGAGCATCTTTACCTTGGTGGAGATTCCGTTGATGAATCCCATTGCCTTTCGGCACATTCGTTTGGTTTTTTGAAACATACGTTTACTGTTTTTAGTGAATACTTTTATTTATCTGTGACCGTCATACGGTCGGTGTTATATGCGGTAGCCGAAGAAGGCCGGGAAGACGACGAACGCACCGATAAGGAACAGGCACGCACCCACGAGTGTCAGTATCGACTTGGTGATGCCGTCCTCGCCCGTGTTCATCTTGACATAAATCTGGAAACAGGATACGATGACATAAACTCCGGCTATGGCGCAACAGATGTACTGGACGTACAACATCATCGTCACCACGTAGTCGTGCATCGTAGCCAGCGCGTCCGCGCCCCAACTGTAGTTCACGCTGCCGCTCTTGGCGGAAACCGTGTAGGGGAGCGTGAGGCACACCGCACATAGTATCTTCTTAGCTTTCGACATTTCACAACCGGTCTTGAATTGGGTTCCACATTATTTCAGGCCGGTTGTCCACCCGTCCTTTGGCAATCATCGCCTTGTACATCTCTTCCGAAGTGCGTGCGTCCGACAGGTAAGGCACGGTGTCTTCCATCCGTTCCTCCGCCTCGGCTTTCAACCGCTCCAATTTTTCCTGCGCCGCAGTCGGGTTGTTTGCACTTTCTTCCTGCGATACTTCCGGAACGGTAGCTGCGCTTTCAGTGTCGTAGCTATCGCTGCCGATACTGAAGCCCGTTTCACTCTCCGTGACAGCTACGCTTTCTTCCTCGTCCTCCGGTGCGCCGATGTCGAAAATCTCTTCGTCCTTTTTATCCGTTCCCTTTTTCCCATAAAGGTCATGCGTGATGACAGCGGCGTAGTAGATGACGTAAGCGACCGTCAGGACAAGGGCAAAAATGAAATATGCGTTCATATCTTTTAGTATGGATATTGAAATTTATATTAGTATGATTTTGCAAAGGAATACACGAAATATCGAACTATAAAATAATTGAACAATAAACAGATATTCCGTTAGTAAGATTTGTGTAAATTCTCAAAATCGAACTATTAAATCGTACTATATACCTATTCCAACAGAGAAAAAAGGAGGAATGGGAGGGCATAAAAAAAGCCCTCACGATGGAGAGCTTTGAACGGCAAATGGCGACAAGGCATCAACGTTTCTTTCCGCGCAGATAATCGTTCAGGTCTTTGTATTCTGCATAACGGCCGGATTCGTAATTGACACGTCCGCCATACATGCCGGCAATGGTCTCGGAGGTTTTCTGCCCGGCAAGGTCATTGTCAAGGTAACAGTGAATGCACGAATATTCCTGCAAGTGTGTCAGTACCTTTCTCAGGTTGTTTACCGAGTTCATCACGAGGTAATCACACGGCATATCAATACACACCGTATTGTCTCCAGTCTGTTTCAGCGTCAGATAGGAGAGGAAATCCATGAACCCCTCGAAGACACAGACCCTTTCTTGCGTTTCTTCGTTCCGGTGTCTTATCAAAGAAATATCCTTGTTGTTCAGGCATCCCTTGTAATATGCGTTACGCACCTCGTAGCCGCCGGAGATATTGCCGAACGCAAGAGCGAAATAGTGCCTTTGGCGCAGTTCGTAATGCACTTCACGGCAGAACATCCGACCGATGTCCGCATCGATCAGCCGGGACTGGAGGTAAGAAAACAATGCGTGGTGGCGCAACGGAACCACGATTACATCTTTCATTTCCGCTTCCACCGGTCGGGGCGGAGCGGTCGGCACACGGCTAAACGGTAGCGGTGCGGCCTTTACGTGCCTGTCGATGAATGCCAGCACCTCGCTCACGTTGTTTGTTTGATACAGGTGCTTCCCCAGCTCCACCAGGTCGCCGCCGGTAGCCTCGCCGAAATCATACCATTCATTTATCCGGTCGTTCACTTTGAATGACGGGGTTCGTTCCTCCCGTAATGGCGAGAGATACCAGTGCTGTCCTGATTTTACATATAGCGCACGGTGGCCGAGTTGTGCCAAGAAATCCACGATGCGTATTTGTTTCGCTTCTGCTATGGTCATGTCTTTTTCCTTGCATTATATCCGGTATGTATTTGCATACGGTCTCATTCTTCATCGAAAAGCATGACCTCGGTAGGTGTCATGTCATTATAAAACAGCTTGTCCTGTTTGATGATGAGTTTGAGATTATCGGTCAGGTATTGCAACAGCTTCACCATGACACTGCGTCCCCGTTTGAATCCGATGGCCGCATAGGAATCCATAAGAGCCTGCAACATATTCTCGAAACCTTTGATGGGTTTGTCTCCAAAAGCGACGGAAAGGGCTTCCCGGTGCTGCTCTATGGACAAATCCATAAAACTCATCCGGGATTTCTGTTTGATGTCGCCATTGAACGAATGGTGTTCCGCGATGACAGGCAGCCCGTTGTCATCAACGGTAAAAGCAAAGGGTTTGAACTCTTTTTCACGGATATGCAGCGCGTGGACTTCGCTGACACTCGGATTGTCATTGCTTTTGCTGATGACCAGTACGGTTTCCGCCTTGTTGCTCATCTCCGTGCCTATATGTCCCCGGACATTATTATCCCCTTTGTTCAAATGGAGCACGCAGTGGATATGCAGGTCGTATCGGGAAGACCACTCCATCATCTTGTTGATGACTTCCACCGATTCACCGGTGCTGTTGATGTCGAGCATCAGGTCGCGGATGCCGTCGATAATGACCAGCCCGTAGCCTTTGTTCTGACGCAAGGCATAGTCTATGACCTCGATGCGCACTGCCGGCGTGTATTCTCTTAGGCAGATAAAGTCGAGATTCTCGTTGTCTGTCTTCGTAGGCAAGCCGGCAAGTCGTAAAATGCGTTCCAAAACCGTGTGACAGTGGAAGCGGCTTTGTTCCGTATCAACATACAAGATTCTGCGCTTTCCCTCTGGCAGATGCGCCCGGTAGTTCAGTACCTGCCGTCCGGCAAGCGACGCGGCAACAAGTGCCGAGACATTGAATGTCTTTTTCGATTTGGCTTTACCGGTCGATGCACTGAAATTGCCGAGGGTGGCTATCGTCGAATTATCTATCCAAATAATCTGTGGGGGCGTTTCGTAGGTGTCGGTAGCCCTGATTTGGGAAGCGGCAAGAATATCCAGCAGTTTATGCTCCTCAAGCCCTGCACCTATGCTGTAATCAGTCCTTCTTTCGTTTTCCATAGCGTCTTTGCTTTAAGAATGGTTGTGTTGCTGCGGCTTCGGTAGCCATACGCATGGCATCATCTGCTGCCAGTTCATGGTTCTGCAGGAGCCATTCGTCCAGTTCTTCCTTGGCGAAGTAGATCATCTTGCCGCGCGGTTTGTAATGCGGAATCTCTTTGTTCGCCGTGAGCTTGTACAGCATACTGTCGGAAACTCCGATATACATGCAGGCATCCTGAAACGTAAAGACCTGCTTTGTCGAGTAAATGCTTTTCTCCAACAAATCCATCCGTTCCAATATGTTTTCAACCGGTTCCAATTTTTTGAGAACCGATTCAAGGGCGGTAATCCGTTCGTTCATCCGCTCCATGAAAGTTAGTCTGTTCGACATATGTTTTTGATTAAAATTTGACAATAGAATTGTACCTCCGTTATCAGTACGTCGATAACGGAGTACAAAGGTATGATATGCCGATAAAGGATAGGAAATTATCAGCATGATACTATGCGAGTATCACGCTAACTCTCATTCTTTTATCTTTCACATGGTAGATTTATTCACACTTGCTTTCAGTAGTCCGATGGCTCGCCGGATGCTGTAAGCGACCGCTGTCTTGTTGTTCCTGACGGCGGAAAGCGCGGATGAAAGATTAGAAGCGGTAATAAACCGTGAGCCGTCCTTGGATTGCAAGAACCGTCCTTTGTCGAGAACGGATTGCCAGCGGGATTGGATGAACGAGTTTTCGAGAAGTGCATCGAAAAGGATAACCACATGGCGGAGATTGTTCACCCGGATATGAAAGCCCTCCTTGCAGGAAAAGAGAGCCTCCATATCCTCGATGCGGAGCGTAGAAACGCAAAACAGATGATAAGTATTGGCACAAGACACAATACCTGTCATCTGTTCTTGAGTGAAGTTGCAGCTGAAAGAAAGCGGCGGGGCATCTGCCACCTTGTCAGTACGATGCTCAACCGGTGTCGGCAACGGCCCCGATCTGTCATACTGCCTTAGCAACTCCATACATTTTTCGAAAGAGAAATCTGATGCTGTAAAAAGAGGTTCGATAAAGTGAGCGCATTCTGTCAGCAGCCCTTTGACGATGTGGATGTTCATTTCGTGGCAGTTCCGACAAACCGCATTATCGCAGTTGATGTACCGGTGACTGTTGATGAAGTCATCCACATAACGACTGTACCGCTTACCATCCACAATCACATTTTGGAGATAGAGTTCTCTCGCTTCGGAGAGTAACTCGAATAGTTCTTCCGCTACATCCTGTTCGGTAGCGAAGTGGGCCAGGTGTTGCTTCTCCTCAAAAAAAGAGAAGACTTTTTGATTTGTTCTTTCATGTCAATTTACTTGTTTATATGCTGGATTAAGTTTTTGCAATATTGCTACAGGAAATAGTCATAAAACTTGTTCACTTTATTTTAAGAAATATTTTAGCTATAAAAGTTATATCATCTTGTAGGACTTCGGGGGAGATTGTGTCCCCGATTGTTCCCATCATTGTAAAATTATTACTTTGTTAGTTCCATTAGGATATGTCCATACGCATCTTTCAGGTACAGCACAGTATTATTTTTTAGCTCGTATGACTTGACACAATGTAGATTTGCTTCAATGCTTCTTTCCAATTCCATATCATCACAAGATATTATACCCTCTACTGCCTTTTCAGTCATAGATATGTTGGAGAAGGACAAAATGTTTTTATCCTCTACAAAATTGCCTGATATAATGTTACAGTCAGTGGTGCAGACAAATCCGGTATTGTTCAACTGTAAAACACAGTCCGATTCCTCGTTTACGTCAGTTGGTTCGTTTGAAGCTGTGACAATGCTGTTGTATTTTTCAAGTCGCCATTTTCCACACAAACTTTCATCCGGTGAGTCATAACTGATTAGTTCCATCAATATATGACCCTTATCATCCTTCAATACCAAAATGGTATCATCCGTAATCTCGTATGATTTGATACATGGCAAATTAAATACTATGCTCCTTTCCACCATCATGTCATCACAAGCTAATTCGGTAAAGGATATACCAGAGAATTTCAAGGTGTTTTTGCTTTTTTCAAAACTGCCGGAGATGGTATTGCAATCGGTGGTACAATGGAATACTCCGGTGTTGTCAAGTTGCAATACATAATCACAATTTCCATTTACCTGTGTCAGCCCGTATGACGAAGTGGCGATACAGTTGTATTTCTCAAGTCGCCATTCCCTGTACAGGGCATTATCTGATGGGGCATCGCACGAGCCAACCAATATGGCTAATGCAAGCATTATTACTGTAAAAGTGTTTATTTTCATATCATTTACGTTTTATGGTCTGGCATTTCCGCTTGCTCATTTCCTCGGCATACGCCATTTCTCCATGCTCCCGTATATAGCTGATACAAGCCGGGCGGTCGGAGTTAAAGAGCAATGCGAACACTTTGCTTATAAAATTGGAATAGATTTTACACTCCCTTACGTCACGCTCACATTCGGCACAGGTATGATAACCTTTGCTTATGCAGCATTGGCGGATTTTACACCACGATGCTTTCTCGTTATTCTTGCATCCGGGGCATTTGCCGGACAAGAATTTGCGACACGCTCCACAATACAGCCCACATGCGGCTATATTATCTTTACTTACTCTTATACTTTCCATATTCAATGTTTTCTATCTGTATAGTTTTTACCACAGCCATAACATACACCGTCATGAACCGATATACACCCTCCGCAATCGGAGCAAGTCCAACGAACCTTTTCTCTTTGCAGATAAAGGCGAGATTGCCCATAAGCGATTCTATCATCGGATAGGCGTTGACATACCAACATTCCTTATCGACAATCTCCCTGCACGGATATTGAGGACATCTGTCACAGAATCCGTCCGGCAGTGTTTTCCGTATTTCACAATTTACAATCTTGCACAGATTGGCGCAATACTCACCTTTGTATCCCTCATTCCGGCATCCGACACAAGGGCTGTCTTTTCGTAGAGCTTCGCTGCAAACATTGCAGTTTAACCCGCACGGGGCAATCATATTTCTATCCATGATCTAATTCTATTAAACTTGTTAAATTGCATCCATTGCAAGTTTCTTAGACCGCTGCCTATATCTTAGATAAACTGAGACTGTCAAGATGCAGGCTATAAAATCAGCCATAGGAATACTTAGCCAGACTCCGTCAAGCCTCAAATCAAACATTTCAGGCAGCAGAAATATCAAGGGAATGAAAAATCCTATTTGGCGTATGAGCGACAAGACAATACTCGTTTTCGGCTTGCCAATAGACTGGAAAAAATTTGTTATCATAGTCTGCATGGCCATAACCGGAAACATCAAGGCACAGATACGAAGACCTGTTACTGCAATGTCATTAAGTGCAGTTTCGTTTGAGAACAACTGTATAATCGGGCGTGCCCCCATTTCACACAGTAAAAACACGGAGAACATGAAAGCAAAAGCTATTGTCAACCCGGTGTTCATGGCTTTGTCAACCCGTTCTGTCTGACCGGCTCCGAAATTGTACCCTATGATGGGCTGCATACCGACAGCCAAACCGATAATTATCATTGAGAACAGCATATAGATTCGGCTGACTATGCCGTATGCCCCAATCGCAAAGTCGCCACCGTAAAATCCGAATCTGTTAATAAGGGCAATGCTTATAGATGCCGAGCAAAGATTCAATATAAACGGTGGTGTCCCCAGTTTCATGATTTCTCCGGATAGCCGGAAATTGCACCTGAAACGGCTTTGCTGAAAATGTATTTTATTTGATTTCATAGAGAAGTGCCTTACGACCCATACAAGTCCGACTACCTGCGATATGACTGTGGACATGGAGGCCCCCTTGATGCCAAACTCAAATACAAATATGAATATTGGTGTCAAAACCAGATTTAGCCCGACGGTCAGCAGAGTGGACTCCAATGATTTTTTAGGGAAACCGTTTCCGCGAAGCAAGTTATTAAGGCTTAAAAACAGAAATGTTATTGGATTAGCGCAGAGCAATATTCCAATATATTCCCGTGCATACGGAAGCGTGGCTTCACTGGCTCCGAAGAAGTGCAGTACAACATCCAGATTGAGATATGTGATCCATCCCGTCAGGATGCTGATTACGAAACCCAAAATCACCACGGTATGCAGAATATCGGCTGCCTGTTCATATTGCCTGCGTCCCAGACAGATGGAGGTCAGCGTGGTCCCGCCGATTCCGACAAGCGTATTGAAAGCAATCAGGCAATTCATCATGGGGAAAGTGACTGCAAGCCCGGAAATAGCCAGTGTACCGACACCATTTCCGATGAATATACTGTCAATAAGATTATACAGTGATACGGCTGCCAGATTGATTATGGCCGGTATGGAATACTGAAGCACCAACTTTCCCATTGGTGCTGTTTGGAGCTGGTGGTATTTCTCTTGTGATACGTCTTGCATTGTCCGGATTGACTCTTTCATTATTAATGATACAGGGTATGCCGTATCTTACAGTACGGCATACTCCAAGTATCAGATAAGATATTTGTACTATTGGTATTTCTTCCTGTTTTTATTCGCCGTTTGATGACCAATACTGGTTGCAGATATAATAGTTGAACTCCAGTGTGTAGCTTGATTCAGACGGCAGCCCGCTATTTAGTCCGGGGTGGAATTTGGGAAGCATACGCGCCACGCGCATAGCCTCGGCATCAAGTGTCTTGCCTGAGCTTTTAACGATTCGGGCATCCTTTACAACTCCGTCTTTGGCGATGGTAAGCTGCACGACGGCATCCATGTTAAGAACACCGTCTTTGTATGCAGTTTCAGGGAAGGAGATGTTTTTATTGATAAAGGCTCTCAGTTTGTCCTTACCGCCGGGAAAGTTGGGGGCGGTTTCTGTCCTGATGAACGGCACGGCATCGGCCGCATCCGCTTTCTCCGTGACCACCACATCGGAATTTCTTTCTGTCACTCGAATGGTGGAGTCGGATTTTTCGCTAATTTTGTAGCGCAGATTCTCCACCGGCGTAGCGGCAGATACCTCGTTGATTACTGCTGACACCGCAGGGGTGGCCAGACCGATTAACGCGAGTGCCATCGCAGGCACCATGACAAAGGCACGCACACGGGCTTTGCCTGTCGGTTTGCTTGATAACATCATAGTTATACGTTTTTTAAGTGAACTGTGATTAAGACAGTTGGAAAGAGTAGCGAACCTTGCTCCAACTGTCTTTTTTATTAGAAATATCTGATACTCTTCTCGTTTTACGCCCGATGCAAGCACACGGCTGTCGGCTTCATATTCATGAAGTGTATGAAGTTCATTGCGCAGAAGCCATATAGAGGGACAATACCAAGTGAGAATAATCGCTGCCTGCATAAAAAGCAAGTCAATCCAATGGTGGCACTCGATATGCGCTTTTTCATGGCGGACTATCATCTGCCCAAACTCGTACCAGTCACGTCTTGGCATCATGATATATCCGCACCATGCAAATGGGGCGACGCTGTTATGGCGATGAAGTATAATGCGGCAGTCATCCTGTTTTATATGCTCACCTTTGAGAATGAACAGTGCCAACCGTGCAAGTGAAACGAGGAAATAGATAGTCATGACAATAACCCCTATAAGGTAAAGTGTAACTATATAATCCCATATCGGAGTGATTTGCTCTGATACCGTATTGGCTATATAGGCAATCTCGACCGGATTAAAAGCGATTTCAATATTATTCTCCATAATATCCGCTACCCAAAAAGGATTAAGTATGAAGATGGGAGCAACGAAAGCAAGCGTTATACAGGACAACAACAATATCCTGTTGAACCGGAAACATCCGGTATTGGCAAGAACGCATTTGTACACCGCCCAGACTACAATCAGGAGGGTGCTTGCCAATAATGAATATGCCAAGAATATACCTGCCATTGTTATTCCTTTCCTCTGTTAGATATTTGCAATATTATTTCCTTAGCCTCTTCATCGCTATATTCCTCGCTTTTAATCAGGAAGTTCACAACATTCTGAATAGAATTGTCGAAATACCGCCTTATGACGCTCTTCAGATTTTGTCCGCAATAATCTTCCCGCTCTATTATTGGAAAATATATGAAGCCCGTGCTTTCAACCTTGTGGTCGAGATAGCCTTTCTGTTCAAGAAATTTCACGAATGTGGCTACCGTAGTCCGGCTCGGCTTCGGCTCGTCGTGAAGCGCAACTACATCTCGAACCGAGAGCGCTCCGCTTTCCCAAAAGAAGTTCATCACTTCTTCTTCACGTTCTGTTAATGGCTTCATATCCGTTCAATTTTTATGATTGTATTACATCCCGATGCCAGAACCGGTATCGGCAGACTTCCCGCCGATCATATCGTCATTCTCAATGGTTTTCGCTGTTTTCTTGACCGAAGATTTAAGAGAGCCGAAACGGTAGGCGATGCTGAGTTTTAACATCCTTACATTATGTTGGTAGATTGATGAAATTCCGGTGTAACCGCCATTGACGATATGAGTGTTGATTTTCATACCGGAGCCTCCTATCGGGCTAAGGAAATTGAGGCTTACAGTTAGTCTGTCCTCTTTAAGGAACGATCGCCGTAGGGTAGCATTTGCCACGATAGAATACTTCAAAGGCACTTCTGTATAGGAATAAACACTGGATGAACCCATATTCATGTGCATGATCATCAGCTCGCCTGACAACTTCCACGGAAGTTTTTGAGTTATGTTTGCATAGACAGTGTTTTTCCACCGGCCGAGGCTCATGCCACTTTGACGGTAGCGGTCATAGCTGACAGTGGCATTAAGCATCAACCGTGTTTTAGTTCCCGGTGACCATTGGACAAAAGAACTCAATGAGAACTTACGGACTTCTCCCACGTTTCCGAATGTATTCCTGATTATGCCGTCTTTGTCCACATAGTTAATGGCTACTATGCCGTTATCTGCCCAATCGAATCCGGCTGTAGCGTTGAAAACCACTTTCTGCTTCATGAGCATATATGTGAATTTCATTGAGTTGTTCCTGACGCTTGACAAATCCGGATTGCCGTATGACAGGGTTGTAGGTGTCACTGTAACTTCCGGATTAAGATATTCAATACCGGGGCGATTTATTCTTGAAGAATAATTCAGAGAGAAGTTAGAGGCGGCGGAAGCCTGCCATAATATACCGGCAGACGGCACTATATCATTGAAATCGCTCGAAAAATCTTCCGCACTCCCGTCATGAAACTTTGCTTTGAGGTTTGAATATTCATATCGGATTCCAGCTCTGAATGACCACGCCTTAACTCTTGCTCCATATTGGGCATAGAG
>OHOJ01000583.1_pt1 | contig 11837 bp, 15 predicted proteins | sample 1569791 | NCBI WGS metagenome assembly OHOJ01 (sample SAMEA3879542, study PRJEB24766) | human gut metagenome | biome: human-associated habitat; feature: feces | place: USA | collected 1985/1987
AATTTTTAACAAACCTATTGTAAATCTTCACTGTTGTTTTGTCAATCGTTTTTTAAGAGATTTTAAGAAATTTTCTAAATTATTTTTATTTTCGGGGTTTTGACGCCCTAAAATAGGCAAAATAAGGGAGTTGCCGTCGTGTTGTGCGGCAATCCCCGTTGTTTTGACTTGTAAAAGGGCATAGGAAAACAACCGCGGCGATTATAGACGCGGCGCGGCGGTGTAAACGGTTATAGTTGTTAAGCGGCTTTTTTCTTTAAGAATTTTACGCGATAACCCGCGTCGGGGGTTGCTGTCTTTAATAGTTCGAGCAATTCGGCGCGTTTTTGAAGTGGCGTTATCCACGACCGCCGCCCGTACTTGTCGCGTAAAGACGAGTGCGGGCAATTATTATATCGAACGAGCCACGATTGCATTTTGTCGCGTAGTTCGTCAAAAGTCTTAAATTGTAAATGATTATAAAAGTTTTCTTGATCGGTACGGTGCGAGCGTTCAACTTTGCCGTTGTGGCGGGGTGTATAAACTCGTATCAACCTATGTTTGATTTTTAATTTGTTTAGTAAAATATCGACGACGTGCATTTTGCCTTCGCCCGTTCCTTTCGGGTTCGTAAATTCCGTGCCGTTATCGGTTTGAATAATCGCGGGTAAATATCCGAAGTAGATTATAGCGCGCTTTATAAAATCGACGGTCGAATATCCGCTTTTTTCTTTATACGGATAAATAAACCGCTCCCGCGTCGCCTCGTCAATAATTGTATATTGATAGAAACGTTCTTTTCGACATTCGCCGCAATTACATTCGAGTGGAACGTATTTTACGTCCATTTGCATTTTAACACCGAGCATTTCGGGCGTGTCGTAGTGTTGCGCTACATACGGGTTGATTTCTTTTACGGGGCGTATTTTGTGTTTCATTAAAAAACGATAAAAACCGCCGTACGTCCGATTGTAGCCGTATTCGGTGCGAAGTATGCCCAACGCCTCGGCATAACTAATATCGGGGTGTGATTTGAATACTTCGGCAATTTGCGCCGTTTCTTCGGGCGTGTGTGCGTTCGGGTGCGGTGTATGCGGGCGGCTTGATTTGTTTTGCAAACTTTCTTCCGAGCCGTCGTATGCCCGCCGCCACCGATAAAGACTTTGTATCGTGCATTTCGTGCGCTTTGCGACTAAAAATATATCAACTTTATCAACGAGCCACATTTTCAACGCTTTTTCTTTTTCGTGCGCCGTGTATTTTATTCCCTTCATTTTTTAACCTCCTTACATAGTAAAAGCGGGCTACCGTTCGGCAACCCGCTTTTTGCGCCTTTCTTACTTGTTTTTGTCTTTCAAAACGCCCGCCGCCCAACGTAAGAATTGTGCTTTGTTCATACCGCTATTTTTGATTATTGCGTCAATTTCCGCCGCCTCGTCGGGCTTTAACCACGTTGTCCATTTTATGGAGTCGTTTTTGTGCGTTTCCCGATAACGCTTATCGGCGGCTTTTTGCGCCTCGCTCCGTGCCATAATATACCTCCGTTAAAACAAGTCATTTTCGGCGACAAACGTTTTTAAGTCGTCGAAAGTAGGGCAATCGGCTTTTGTAATTTTTGCCGATACGGTTACGTTGTCTTTATCGGTCGATACCGTCCACGTTTTAGATTGTTCCGTTACCTTGTAAATTTTCCCGTCTTTTTCGATTTTCATTTTACACCTCCGATTTTTCGATTTTGATTATTTTTTCCACCTTGCAACCGCAAAGAGCGCAAGTGCGTTTTACGGCGGCAACGGCGGATTGTTCCGTCGTTTTTGCATTTCCGCACGGGTTAAACGTGTATGACCCGTCGGCGTTTTGATTTTCGATTTGATTTGTTCGACCGCTTAAAATGACGGTTATTTTATACGGTCTTTTTTCTTGATTTTTCATTTTGTTCCTCCTATTGCGGTTGTTTCGATTTGACAAAACTAAAATAATGTGTTACAATAGGTCTTACGAGGGGCGGTTGCCCGCCCGCTCTGCCTATCGCCGTTTTATTCGGCTTTGGTGTTTGCCTTGCTTGCCTTTGGCTTTTTAAGGGTTATCGTAACTTTGACTCTTTCGACGGTGTCGTTACTTTTAACCGCTTTTGCCAAGTCTTGCAAGGCTTTTGCTATGTTTTCCATATCCGCGACCTCCTTTTTAGATTTTCAAAGGTTTTTGTTTCCCTCAACCTTTGTGATTATATTATATCATATCCCCCGTGATATGTCAACGGTTTTAACGCACTTTTTCAAAAATATTTTTAATTTTTTTGAGAAAAATAACGCCTTCCGATAGCGGAGGGCGTTTTATCGTTATATCGAGATTTTTAATAAAGGAATAGCCGCGTTATTGACTTCGCCGTAAAGATTTGATATAATAGATTTGCGACAATCATTACACTTCATATCTTACGACTCGGTTATAACACGGCTAACGATATAACGACGCCCGTTTTTCTCGGTGCGTCGATAATCGCACTACTATTATATATCGAACAACCGATAAAGTCAAGACTTCTTGAAGTGTAAACGAAAATTTTATGCTTTAAGGAGTCTTTTTTTGTATGACGATTTCCGAACGAATTTTCGATCTTTTGAAAAAACAAAGGAAAAAGCAAGGCGATCTTGCGCGGGCGTTAGGCGTACGCCCGACGACGGTTTCGGAGTGGAACACGGGTAAACGCGAGCCTTCGGGGTCGCTATACGAAAAAATCGCCGAATATTTCGGCGTGTCGCTCGATTATCTTATTACGGGGCGATCGTCGCGCGACGCACCCGTACAACAAATAATCGGCAACAATAACTCGAATAACGTTGCAAACATTGCGGGCAACGTCGGCGGGGATTTGACCGAATACGAGCGGGAATTGCTGAAAGTGTGCGCGGGGTTCGATATACGCCGTAAAACCGCGCTTTTGACGTATGCGTATAATCTCGAAAAAGAAATGAAAGAAAACAAGGAGTCTTAATTATGAAGTGGTTTTACAATCTTAAAAGGGTTATAAGGGTTATTATCGCTGTTGTTTCGTGGTTGCCGTTGTTTGTTTTTGCGGGCATTATAGGCGGAACGACGGGGGATAACGCCAACGTCGAAACGTGGCAAGCGTTGATAATTTGCGCATTGCTCGCCATCGGCGTTGCATTTACCGTGTTTGCAATCAAAGCGCGGGCGAAAGAAACAAAAGCCGCTCGCGACGCCAAACAAACGGAACGAGCCGCACTTGAAAGCCGTAAAAAAATTACGGCGACCGAAAACCCGCACATAATCAAAATGAGCGACGCCGCGGCAACGTCGCCCGCAACGACGTTGAGTTTTCCGATATTTACAAAGGCGGTCGGCGTTTCGTTCGATAATTGCCAAGAAAACATACAAAAAAGCAACGTCGGCGACCCGCTTTTAATCAAACACAAGCCAACCGAGGAATACCCCGAAAACGTGGACATTATAAACGCGCGGACGCGTAAGCGTATCGGTCGTATCAAATCGGATCTTGCGTGGGAATTTGTAGGCGAGTTTGACGAACGGTTTACACTTGACGGCAAAATTGCCGATATAACGGGCGGTAGCGACGGGCAAAATTACGGTTGCAATATAAAGATTGTCGGCGAACATATCGACGACTAACGCCAAAACAAGCAATAAAAAAACGCCTTCTTGCGAGGGCGTTTTGTTTATCAATTAAAATGTTTTTCGCCGAGGCGGGTTGCCCAACCTTCAAACCATATTCGATCATAGGGCGGTAAAGTGTTGCCGAGTCCTTTTCGCATTTTGTACTCGCGCCACCAATAGCGAATACAAGATGGAATACTGACGATAAAAGGCATAAACACGCCGAGCATAATATTTTGTAAACCGTGTCCGCTTTCGTGTTGCAAGATATGTAAAGACGGGTTTTTGTTGACGACGAAAAACGCGCCGAGTTCAAAGCCGCCCCAACCGCTCCCGACTTCAAAATAAATCAAATAATGAAATCGTTTCGGTTTATGCCCCGTTACAAGCAAGGCAAGGGCAACAACGCCGCCGCAAAGCGTCATAAGCGCGCCCCACGTTAGCGACAAAAGCCAAAACATAATTGCTTTAACCATTTTCATTTTGTACCTCCAAAGGCTTATTTTTTCAAGTCGTAAAGCGTTGCCTCGATTTGCGACTTTATCCACGTTTCGACGTCGCCGAAGTTGTCGTTTATAAATTTTTCGACGTCCGCCGATAACTGCATACGCGCCGCCGCGATTGCAAGTTTTAACGCCTCCTCTTGCGCGTCTTTCGTCCAAGCGTCCGTACCCTTGATAGACTCGACGTACGTTTGATATGTAGCCTTTACGGCATTTGAAACAACGTTCGTTGCGCCTTGCAAAAGATTACGCGCTTTTTCGTTTTTGATTTTGGTATTGATAAGGCTTTTAACCTTTGCCAAAACCCACGCGCCGAGCGTGGCGAGTAGGGCGGAAACGATTTTGATTATAATACTTTGCCAATCCATAAGTTTTTTAATCCTCCGTTTTGTTTTCGTTGTCGGGGTGGGGCGGAAATTCGGGCAATGCGATCAAGTCGTTGTATAAGTCCGTGATAACGCCGTTACCGCCGAGCAAGTGATACGACTCATACTCCCGACGCAATGCGTCTTTTGCATAAATCGGACAATAGCCGCGGTCGGTGTATTTTTCGTGCTGTCGTATAATTTCGGCGCGCAAAAGACTTTGCAAGCCGCTTTGCATTGCTTTGTTTTTTGCGTGTCCGCTTTTGAAATTGCCGACAATCGCCGTTACCACCGCGCCGACGGACGTACTTATAATCGCGGTTAAGATCGTTGCCCAAACGTTCATTTTACGCCTCTACAAACCACTCGTCGCGGAGCGACGCGCCGTTGTTGTCGGCGATTTCTTCTTTTGACTTACCGTCAAGGTCGTTGACCCAAATTTCGCAAGCGTCGTCAATTTCGCGTTGAGTGAGTATCCCCGCCGCCTTGTCCGCGTTTGCCGTTTCGAGCCATTTGTCTTTGCTGAATACTTTTTGTTTTGCGTTTGCCATTTTTGAGATTACCTCCGTTTTGTTTACTGTAATTACTTACAATCTTTTTAAGTTTGTTTTTCGGCGCGTACGGGTAAATGTTCTTTTTATAGAAGTTTCGCCCGTTGATATGCGATAGCCAACCGATAAGGGACAAAAGGCTCATTGCTTGCCGCGGGGTAGTGTAGCCCGTTTTACTAACTTTGCGCACTCGACGACATAGCCGAAAAAATATTCGTTTGCGAAGTATGGTTTTGTTTTTATAAAACCGATACCCGACAAAATCAATCGGGCGCGAGTTGAGTTTCCAAACTTGCCAATTACCTTTTATCTTTAATCCGATACCGTGCAAGTAGTTATCAATCGCCGCAACCGCTTTATGTAACTTTCGCTTGTTAGAGTCTATCAAAACCATATCGTCAACGTATCGGACGTAGTATTTGACGTGCAATACTTCTTTGATATAATGGTCTAAACCTTCCAAGTAAAAATTTGAAAACCATTGCGACGTATAATATCCGATCGGTAGATGATCGCCGACGTTTTCGAGGACTTGACCGATAAGGCGTAAAACCTTTTCGTCTTTGATTTTCCTTTTAAGCATTTCGAGCAATATCGGCGGGCGGACGCTGTCGAAAAACTTTGATACGTCAAGTTTTGCGCAATAACGCATTTTGACGTCGCGTATCGCCGTTTCGACGTAAGCCTTCGCGTCAATGCCGCCGCGGTTAGGTATGCTCCCGCAACAATAACGGTACATACCGCGCGTTATTACGGGGTTTAATGCCGTAATAATAAGCCAATGCACGATTTGATCGGGGTAAAATTTCGGTACTGTGATTTGTCGTATTTTACAACAAGAATTGTCGTAAATTTCGATATGTTCGTTTGGCGAAAGTTTTACCGTTTCGGTTTCGAGCATTGCTTTTAATTTTTGCGCGTAACCGTCAATATCGCTTAATATCGCTTTGACATAGAGCCGATCCGTCTTACCTTTCGCGGCGTTTTTAATCGCTTTCTTGATAAAATCGACGTCGCACATTTTTTCGTATAGATAACCGACTCTTTTCATAGAATATCCTTTAATCTTCTTGCGGTCTTTCAATGACTTACTAAACCGCCCTCTTTGTGAAGTGTTTTTTTGCCGAGGGGCAAGGATTATACGCGCTTTGACGAAATAATAAGATTAAATGCGACCCCCGATATTCGAGTTCGCGTTCGACGGATTGTAATTACCGTTCCAATTCCACAAACCCGCGTTCGTCGTGTTGTTCCAATTCCCGCCAACCGCAAGGACGGAGCCGTCGGCGTTCGCGTCGGGGAGTGCGCGTAATACCCTTTGTTTTGTCGCTATAAAGCATACGCCAAGGGGGAGGTATCCCCCTTGACAATCCCTCTCTTAAAGAGGTTTGTAGCAAAGGCGACCCCCGATACTCGAGACCGCGCTCGACGGACTGCAATCACCGCCCCAACGCCACAAACCCGCGTCCGTCGCGCCGACCCAACGCCCGCCCACCGCAAGGACGGAGCCGTCGGCGTACGCGTAGTCGCAAAAGTAGGTTGTTGCGCTACCGCCGACTTCCGTTGCGTACTGTATAAGAGGATTGCGTCCGAGCGGTTCGACCTTTTTAATGTAGTCATAGCCCGACGCGCGGTTGCCTTGATAAACGTACGGCGACGCTGTTTTGCCCGCGGTATAAGACGCGGGGTCGGTGCAAACGTAAACTTTTTCGGACGAGAAAGATATACCGTCGCACCAAGTGTAAGTATTACCCCACAAATTCTCAATACCGCGATACTTGCAAGCGTGTTTGCCGTCGGTGTTGCTGACTTCCGACCCCGACGGGGTTTTTACGGCGTCCGTTCTGCCCGTGGCGACCGCCGCCGAATTGCCGTTTGCATAACCATACATAACCGATTGTGAGTTCGTCGTTTTCATTTCAATGAGCCACAATTCTTTTATGATAAGGTCAATCAAGAAGTCGTATTGCTGATAACCCGCGCCGTTTGCCTTGCAACCCGTACGGAAATTATCGCAAGTAATATTGACAAGTACCGTTGCGCCCGATTTCGAGTACACACGCGCCGACGACCCGCTCCCTTCGTATTTGCCGACGAGAACGTAATCGAGTTCGTTTCCCGCGCCGTCAACAAACAACGTTGAAAAACCTTCGTATCGGATACCCGATATTTGGTGCTTGTATGTTCCGTCGCTGTTTTTCGTGATTTTAGAGTAAAATTTCGGTATCTTGATAAATACGTTACCCGACGCGTCGGTTACTTCTTGCATATCGCTCCACGGATAGCAACGGTCAAAGTCGCTTACAATGTCCGTCGTGCCGACTGTATAGGAAAGCCCGACGGCGTCGTCCGTCCTCGTAAGGGCGGACGGGGTGGACGAGCCGACTTTATCTACACCGTAGATTTTTGCTTTTTCAATGTTCATAGTTTAATTACCTCCTTCGAGTGCGGCAAGCCGCGTTTTAATTTTCTTAAATTCGGCGTCAATTTCGCCGCCGCGCGTATATCCGACGGCTTTTTCCGACTCCGCCGCCGTTGCGGCATAAATTGCGATTGACGCGCCGCCCTCGGTTTTGAGTGCAACAAGGTTTGCCCAAGCGGTCGTACCGTCGCCGATTTTCAAAACCTTGTTTGTGGTATCGTAGCCAAATTCGCCCGCGGAAAGTACCGAGTTTTTACTCGTCCAATTTGCCGCGGTGTCTTGTCTGACTTTGAGTGTTACGGTTATATTCCGCGTTGCCATTTTGACCTCCTTTACGCCTTACCGCCGTTAATCGTCAACGTATCGGTTGAAAGTACAACGTTTCCGCCGTCTTTCAATTCGGTTACGCTTTTGTTTTTGAAATTCGAGTTGAAGTTTGCGGTAGCGCGCGCCTCAGTAAAGTAAAGGTTTGCACCTTCCGCAATATCGCTCGTAGTAAGCACAACCGCGCCCGTTTTACTGTTTACCGAAAGCACCTTACAATCGGGGGTGCGCAACCAAACCCAATTTGCAAGCACGGTCGGATCGTCGGTGTTAAGTATGTAGGACTTGTTTTCGTCCGTGCGTACTGCCACGTCGCCACGTTGCGCGGAAAGCGCGAGCATTGCGGCTTGACTGTCAACAACAAAAGTTTCGGTAATCGCGATTGCGGGGAGCAAACTTTCGTCGAGTTTTCCGTCGCTACCAAGCACGGGAACGTTGCCCGCCGTCGTACCGACGTTTTTACCCGCCGCCGTTCCCGCGTCGCTAATCTTTGAAAGGGTAAGCGAGGGGATAAGGGCGACCGCGATTTTTGCGTTTGCGTCAAGCACGGGTACATTGCCCGCCGCCGTTCCCGTATTCTTACTTGCCGCCGTTCCCGCGTCCGAAATTTTGGAAAGGGTAAGCGAGGGAATATCCGCCGCCGTAAGTTGTGTTGCACTTGTGATAATGCCTTTTGCGTTTACGGTAACTTTGGTATAAGTTCCCGCCGATACGCCGCTATTTGCAAGCACAAGGACGTATTCGACGTCGCCGCTACCGTCAAACGTTTTAGAGTTTGCGACGACCGCTCCCGAAAACTTAATCGTCCTTGCGGTTTGGAGTTTAATTGCCTCGTCGGCGAGTGTTGCTTTATCGATTTTTCCTTGCGAGTCCAAAAGCCCGATCCACGTTGCCGCATTTGCGGTTTTTGCAAAAAGGATATAAGCCTTCGTACCCGTCGTGTCAACCCAAAGCGTGCCAATGTCGTAGCCGACGTCGCTCGCGGTGGGGGCGGTGCTTTTGACTTCGACGTTTCCGCCGAGTCCGTATTTCAACGAGTTGTATGCGGTAGTGCCGTCGCCGATCTTAAATTTGCGAGTATCGGTTTCGACGCCAAGTTCGCCGAGCGTCAAAACGGGGTTTTTGCTCGCCCAATTTGCCGCCGTGTCGTTGCGCATAATCAACGTTACGTTGAGTGTTTTGTTTGCCATTTTAATTACCTCCGTTAGCATTGATAATTGTTATATCGTCGAGATCAAGCCCGACAATAACATAATTGTTTGTTGCCGTATCGTAGCGGTACGGCGTGTTTGTTGCCGCGTCGATATAGATTACACCGCCGACTCCGACGTCGGGGAAGTGGGCGCGGTCGATACATTCGGTAACGCCGCCGTCCTTTTGTTCAAGCACGGTAACGCGGTCGTCAAGGTCTTGCAACTCGTCGGGGTATTCTTTGGAAATAACCTCGTCGGCGGGGATTTCTAAATCGAAAGTCGCGTTAAAAATTTCCGTTTGCCAAATTATCGTATCGTCGTTTTCCGCCTTTTGGAAAAGCACTTGCATATCGACGTTGCGTTGCCTTGTAACCTTTTTCGGAAAAACATAAATGAGTCTTACCTTTTCGGGGTCGGTATCGACGTCGAAAATAAAATGTCGCGTTTTATCGACGAACGTAAAATCGCGGTTGACAATCTTAATAAACGGCGTAAATTCGGCAAGGTTCAAATTGCCTTGTTTCTTGTCGATTGTCATTGTCAAATCGTCGGCAAGGTTATTACCGACAACTCCAATTCGGAAAAATCGTTGTTGCGGGGATTTGCCGCAAAAGGTAAGTTTCATTGCAAGCCCTCCTTCTATGCCTCGCCGCCGCTGAAAATGATTGTATCGTTTTCGTCGATCAATCCGCCGCCCTCGAAAGTTGCTTGCGGTGTTCCGTTAAGTGTAACGGTTGTACCTTGTTTCGTTCCGATTTGCTGTTCGAGGTCATTTACTTTTTGCTCGACTTGCGTTTTTGTGGTACTTGCAAGGTTTGCCGCGTCGCTTGCGGTTTGTTTTGCCTCGTTCGCGGCTGATACCGCATTGTCGGACTTTGTGTTTGCCGCACTTGCAACTTCGGTTGCGCTATCCGCTTTTGTATCCGCGCCGTTTGCGGTTTCGATTGCCGTTTCCGCTTTGCTGACGGCGTCCTCGGCTTTGGTTTTTGCACCGTTCGCCGTAGTAACTGCACCCGCCGCCACCGTTTCGGCGTTTCCCGCTTTTGCGTCCGCGCTTTCGGCAATACCTTTGACCGTTTCGGCGGTGGTCTTTGCGCCGTTCGCTGTTTCGACTGCATTATCGGATTTTGTATTCGCGGCGTTTGCCGCGCTGACGGCGTTTGTTGCTTTCGATACTGCGTCCGTTGCCTTTGCGACTGCGTCGTCGGACTTTGTGTTTGCCGCATTTGCCGCTGAAATAGCGGTGTTTGCCGCCGCGACTGCGCTTGCGGCTTTTTCGAGTGCCTCGTCAACGATTGTTTTAATCGTTGCATAGTCGGCAACGGGGTTTATCAACTTTTTAAGATTGACGATCGACGTACCCGAAATTTCAAACGAATACAACGGGAGTTCGTAAGCCGTGTTGACCTTGTCTGCGGTCGCCGCGTAGGTGTCGTTTTGTTCGAGCGTTATCGCCTCGTAAGTACGATTGACAACCGCTAAAAGACTACAATTTGCGTCGTCCGACGGGTGGTACGTTTCGATACGCGCCACAACGTAACCGACAAAGCCGTCAAAAATTTGCGGGGCGACTAATTCCGCCGCCGTGATTTCACACATACGACCTTGCACCAAAAACGCGCCCGTGCCGATTTGTATTTTTTGACCGACGATTTGCGCGGCAAGTTCGTTGCCGTAACCCTTGTAATATCCGTTTGCTTTGCTTTGGTCTATAAAACGCGAGCGTACTTCAAGCGCGTACAAATTCGCGTTGAAATTAAAACAACCTTGAAACGTTACGGGTTTTATCATTGCTGACCTCCTAATTTTTGATAACTTCGGTCAAAAGTATTTTCTTAAAACCGAGTTTGATTTTTGTATTTTTGCCGTCGCCGTCGAGCGTGATTATTTTCTCGCTTATGGGCAACGTCTTAAATAACTTACCGTCGTAATAAAGGGCAACCTTCGTATAAAGTCGGTAACCCGAAAAGTCTATCGGGTCAATCGTTTTGTTGTTGTCGATAATGATATTATCAACGTATCGCGCGTTAGCGAGTTCGTAAACCGCGTTAAACTGTGCGTCCGCTAAATATTCCGACTCATAATACTTTGCCTTTACGGGGTAGAGCCGCCCGTCGATATTCCCGTTTTCGTTCGATTGTACAATGTTGTTGTTTTTATCGCGGTAATAATAGACGGTTGCAATAGTGGAGGGGCGGGGCTGATATTTCGGGATATAAACGGGGTTTCCGTCTTTATCGGTAACGGGATCGCCGTTTGCGTCCGTCTTTTGCGTTGTGGTATAAATGATATTGCCGTCCGCGTCCGTTTCGGGCGTTTCGACGTTGTATTTGATAGTTGCAACCGTTTTATTTGTCGTTGTCGAAGTCGTGGTTAGTTCGTGGATAAAGTCGCGTAAATCGACGCTTACGGCGTCCGTACACTTAACGAACGTAAAGACAATTTTTCCCGACGCGACGTCGTAGTAACTTTCGATATTGTACTCGTAGTATTTCAAGTAACATTTCAAGAATTTGTACGCATTGACAAATTGATATGTACCCGCATAACTGCCGTACGTTGTCGTCGTGTCGGTGTTATCGGTCGGGATATTGACAACAACGGGGATTTTATTTACTGCCGTATCTTTGCCGTCAAAGACTTGCGTTTTTACCTTTGTAAAGATAGCCGACAACCGCCCGTCAAAACTGCCGTCGGCGGTGTAGTCGAGTAATATTTCGGTATCCCAAAGGGTTTTGAAGTCAAGCCCTTTGACGGTGCGTTTATTATATTCGGGCTTTATTTCGTCGGCAAAGCAAGCGTACTCGTAATTTCCGCGGTCGTCGTTAAGCACGGCGATTTTTGCGTCGTTTATATCAACGTCG
>OHOJ01000590.1_pt1 | contig 11729 bp, 13 predicted proteins | sample 1569791 | NCBI WGS metagenome assembly OHOJ01 (sample SAMEA3879542, study PRJEB24766) | human gut metagenome | biome: human-associated habitat; feature: feces | place: USA | collected 1985/1987
GTATTTTTTCAGTTTTTTTGTATCTTCACACTTTCGCTGGTGAAGAGTGATGAGGTAATCCATTTTTTCAAAACACTCACTAATCACCTTTTGTTCTTCCATAGAAGGCATAAGTACTTTCATTGGCTTTAAGTCAGCAAATGGGGGTATATTTTTGATTGCTGAACCGTTACTATGAGTTCTCGTAAATTCATTTATCATATTTGAAAACGCAATAATGAACATTCTCTTATCTACAATTTTTTCATCTACACGAACTCTCATCAGCGCCTGATTAATCACACCATATTCAGCATTATCAGGGATTTCATATATCTCCCCTATAGTTCCAGCACAAGAAACAATAATATCACCACTATGGACTTCAAAGGCTTTCAGTTTGGTATAAGCATATTCTTTTGGTAGAAAATATCTCTCTAACGACGAATCTTTATTTATTGCATTTTGCTGCTCATATACCTTTACAGATTCATCACTTTTAGGTACAAACATACTTTTTGTAATAGTGCTTCCAAATGGACCTTTTTTATATTCGGCTAATTCTCCAAACTTACGCTGTTCCCAAGCGTTCATTCAATCATTATATCAAGCCGAACACTCTCGCTGGTGAAGAGTGATGAGGTGATCGAGATAATCAAGATATGCTCCGATCTTCTTCTGTTCTTCAATGTCTGGAACCAACAATTCTTGTTTATACAGTTCTTCCCAAACAATATTTTTTCTACAAATGCTTGCGCCCTCGGTCGATGCCCGCAAGAAAAAATTTTTGGTACTATCCCTTTTTACCCATGCCTGCATAAACAACGGATTGCAATCAACAAGTTCATAAACCTTGTAAGCAGGCGATATTATGCCATGTTCAAATCGTAAATTTACATTGCAATTTCCAAGATGTAAATTTTGTGCTGACAAAATCAAATCATTTTTTTTAACTTTTAAATACCCAACATTGGATGCCCCTCTAAAATGGCTAAACAATTCAGAATTAAGATACATACCATTTATAGCACAAGAAAGCAATGTGTCTTCATCCTCAACAGACGTCTTATTTTTCGTTTCATCTAACAAACTTCCAAACTTACGCTGTTCCCAAGTTTTATATTGGGTAATTACGAAAATCTCAGACTTACGATGTATCAAAGTTATTTTATCTTATTTCGAACCATCATCAATGCATATCCCAGCAGATTTTCTCCTCTCCACTGTGATATATCAAATCTCTTTTCGTCTTTCATTGACAGTCCAATCCCCCATATCCGATCATGCACTGCGCACTCTGCAAGTAACGCATCCCTCGTCTGCAACAACTTTTCTTTAAATTCTTCATTTTGCGAAAATTTTGCAACTAATCCATCATATACAATTAATTGCCGCATTCCATTCCAAACATTTTCATTATATCCAGACACCGTTCGTCCCAGTTCCTTAATGTATGCAACATCGTCACTTTTCAGTATCAATTCTGCTACTACCTCATCCCCAAAACAGATTGCTTTCTTATACATCATAAACTGCTCCATAGAAGAGAACGCCCTTCCATCCACTTCAAACTTTGATATATACCAATTACTCAAGAAACCATTTTCTTCATCAGGATTATGAAAACACACAACTTTCATGACACTGCTCCCACTTTCTGAACCGCCAGATCTAAATCCAAATCATGAAGCCCTGCATATGCTTTTTGCAAAAAATCTACCGGAATTTTCCGAACGACCTCTGCGCTAGGAAGATCATAATACCACTGATAATATGCATAAAACTCACCAATCCAATCCGGCATAAATCCCGTCATGGCTTTCCCCGGTTTCATATGATAATTTTCATTCTCAGTAAAATATCTCCACAGTTCTTCTGCATCCATTGTGTTCACATAAGCCTGTGCTTCATCAATATATTTTCTGGTTTTACTTGCCATGTATGCATTAATAAAATCCTCTGTATCTTTATCAGGGAAGGTCTCTGCCACATAGTCAAATAACTTGCCTTGGTTTTCAACGACCTCCCCTAAATATGCATCCGAATATGCTCCCATACCCATTCACCTCTTAAATCAGTGTGCTAAACACATTTGTCACCTTATTAGCATCTGAATTCACTAAATCACGCATTCTTTTTCTTGCATCGTCATCTCTTTGGTTGTATTTCTGATTAAATTCACTATACGCAACAGATACTAATCCATCTTTTATTTCGCGTAAATTCTCATATGCCAGCTTCGATTTTATACAATACTGAATTCCCAATCCACCTAAAGAAAGAAGTTCTTCTAGGATCTCAACATCAATATTATCTCTTACAAACTCTTTGGCTATATAAAAATATGATGCATTTGCTCTCCAGCCCTTAATCACATCATAATTGCTGGTATCTATGCCATATTTGTCTATAAACTTTGCAGCCAGCATTTTATATCTTTTTGACTCAGCCGCATCCCTATGCTTCATCAATTCTGCCAACCACGCCATGATAGAAGCATCTTGATAATCAAATATTTTCAGCGAATCACAATCCAATTCATATTTATGCACCCACCCATTTGCCTCCTGTGGTCTGCAAACTGCCCACTCTTTGGCAAGCTCAATATTCTCAGTCAAATAAAAGCCTTTTCCATAATCATGCTTTTCCTCTCCCCCGCCAAATACCGGTGTTACTATTTTGTTTGGAGTACCATGATACAATATAACTTTTCCCATTCCATATCCTCCTAAACAAACATGTTTTGAATCATATATTTCTTTATTTTTTTCAATTCTTCACACTTATTCTGGTGAAGAGTAATGAGGTGGTCGAGTTGGGAAAAATATGTCCCAATCTTCTCTTGTTCTTTCTTTTCTGGGAATAAACCAGAACATTCCGCAATATCTTCTTGACCTATTGTTGTAAATGCAGTTGTCTTTGCCCTTATAATAAATTGCCTTTTGAATGCTCTGTCAGATAAATTAAGTTTCACAAAAAATGGATCATATTTTTCTTTATCAACCTTAAGTCTTATAAGGTGGTCATCATATACAAACCGCCCAGAATCCAGTAAAACATTAGCTTCAGCAATACCTTCCGGTTTCAGTGAACTTCTTGTTAGAAAAATATCTCCCAATTCAACATTACATTTTTTAACAGCATCTTCATCATAACCACTAAATGTCAATTTCTCAGGATGGATCTTATCTGGATCATACATATTAATTACGTTAATATGTCTTAATCCTGTTTCATCATTTACTTGATTATTCATTATCCCATTTGATAATTTTTCTATGGCTATTTCTGAAACCTTACGCTGTTCCCAATCGTCAGTAAAACCTTTGAATCTTATCTCTGGAACTTTTGACCCATTTTGAGGAAACATTTTTTGCAGCATGTATTTTTTCAGTTTTTTTGTATCTTCACACTTTCGCTGGTGAAGAGTGATGAAGTGGTCGAGAGTGTCTAAATACTTACCAATTTCTTTTTGTTCGTCTATAGATGGTACTAATATTTCCTCTTTAAGGAAGTCGCTTGCCACTAAATTAGTCATCATCGTAGAAGCCTTAGTGCAACGAGTCATTATTCTACCCATAACACTTTCGTTGTTGATGAAATACTTCCAAAAGAACAAATCATAATCTACTATAGGTCTGAAAACATCGAAAACATGCGATACTATGCCATCCCCAATAGTATTTTCCACAAATCTTCCATGAGCGTAATTTTTACTTTTATTACCCTCAAATGCAATATCTCCTAATCGCATTATATTATAAGTTCGCATATACTCTTCAGATGAATCTTTTACATCTTCTTTAAAATACATATTTGCAACAGATATTATTTTTTCAGTTCCAAAACTAAGATCATTTTTTTCTGAAACCTTAGAATACAACTCTGAGAACTTACGCTGTTCCCAATCGTTATCGAACCCTTTAAATCTAATTTTCGGTTTTCCCATATTCATCACTCCTCCATCTTTTCAACAAGACTATGCAGTGATGACATGATCTTTTCATCATCTGATGTCAGTTCTTTAAGAAGTGATAAAAACTCTGCCTGTGTTTTTTCGATTTCATTATCTGTGTTGGAAATGCTTAGCAATAAATCATTCAGATCGATTTCTTCTTCTTTTTCAAAATTATCGACATAACGAGGAATATTTAAATTAAAATCATTTTTCTCAATATCCTCAAAGCTTGCCAAATAAGCCTCTTTTTCAACAGTTTTCCTGTGATTATAGAGGTTCATGACAGCGTCGATATGTACATCCGTCATTGCATTCTGTTTTTTCCCTTTTTCAAACTTCTGAGATGCATCAATAAATAAAACATCCCTTCCCTCTCTATGCTTCTTTAACACAAGAATGCATGTTGGAATTGAGGTGTTGTAAAACAGATTCGCGGGCAATCCGATCACTGCATAAATATTACCGGAACGAAGAAGTTTTTCCCTGATTTTTCCTTCTGCTGCACCACGGAAAAGAACTCCATGTGGTAATACGATTGCCATTGTTCCATCACTTTTCAGATGATACAGTCCATGAAGCAGGAAGGCATAATCCGCTTTTGATTTCGGAGCAAGGACTCCATAGTCGCTAAATCTTTCATCCTGCAAAAATCCGGCTGCTGCACTCCATTTTGCAGAATATGGTGGATTCATAAGTACCATATTAAAATCTGTTTCTTCTCCGGTCGGCCAGTCTCCATCCAATGTATCACCATTCCGAAGGGTCTGATTTTCAGGTACGACACCATGCAGAAACATATTCATGCGCGCAAGATTGTAGGTAGAAGTATTTAATTCCTGTCCATAATATTTGATATAATTTGGCTCCGCTGCATATTTCTTTGCATTCAATAACAGGGAACCTGAACCCATACATGGATCATATACGGATAATCCTCTTTTCTTCTCCTGCCCTGCGATTGCTATCTTTGTCAAAATTTTTGATACTGCCTGAGGCGTATAGAACTCACCGGCTTTTTTACCTGTTTCTGAAGCAAATTGCCCAATTAAATACTCATATGCATTACCAAGGATCTCTGCATCTGAATGAAGCAGGTCTGCTTTGTCAATCTCTTTTATCAGATTAGAAATCGTATCACTTTGCTTCTGATCCCCTGTTCCTAACCGGTTGGAATACAAATCTATATCAGTAAACAAATCTGCAAACAAAGGATCACTCTGTTCTATATTATTAAATGCCTTTTGTAATTGCTCGCGGTTAAATGAATTATTCCGCGCTGCATCTGCAAAACATGTATACGTCAGATCTGGCTCTATCACATAGTGACACTCTGATTTTATCTGCTCTTTTAATTCTTCAGCACTTTCATCTTCCAGAGCCTCTTTATATGCCTCTAACGCATTCCTTAAGCTATCCGGTTTTTCATCATAAATCAAATCGTATACTCTGATTAAAAACGAATCCGAAAGATACTTATAAAATACAATTCCAAGTAAATAGTCTTTATACTCATTCGCATCCATTTTGGATCGTAATATATCTGCTCCGCTCCACAGCACACTTATCAAATCTTTACTGTTTTCTGTCTCTGCCATATCCCTTTTTCCTCCAAATCGTACTATCTTGCGTTTGTATCAATTCCGACCTACATAACCAGCCCACTGATATAATCATCAATATCCTGCACAATATAACGGTCTCCCATGTATGCAGCGATTCAAAATACTTTGTAATATATCCATAAACACCATATGTTTCAAAGATCTTGGCTACTTCTGCACCTGAAAGTCTTTTATAATATAGTGCCATAGCTTGGACTTTTCGTCTGAGAGTTCCTGATAAAGTCTGGAACGATAAAAACTGGCAATCGCTTTATCAACATCCACATTACTGTTTTTTGTAATTTGAAGTATGGAAAGCCCTTTTCTGTTGCAAACACCAGTTGATTAAACAATTTCCGAATCTTAAGTGTCGTTAATGTCTGCTCTTTGTCTAATACCCCGGTCATATAGAGGTCGAATCCTTCATTTTGTGCTGTATACAGCACTATGTTTTCGTTTTTCTTTATTATGTTAATATTTCCAGTGTTTTGCAACACCTTTCTGTCCGTTTTTCATTATTTTAAAGTTTATTTGGCCACTTTTCATGCAAATAGTATTAGTCAACCGCACAATTTGATCAGCTCACTGCGCCGGAAGTGGAATAAAAAAGCAGAGGCTATCAGCTCTGCAGTCATTTTGCAAATTTCCTTCTATCGGGATATCATATTCCTTTTCAATGATACTTAATTTTGAATGATCTTCTGTCCCAGCAGACGCTTTGCGCTGGCATCATACTGTGCTTAGGTGCTTGACAGAAAAGGACTGCGTGGTATATACCCCTAAGTACTCAAACATGAAACACTGCTTTTGTTTTTGAAGCCGTAAGCTGGATGATCGGTCCGGAAAGCAGGATCGTGACGATCGTGCATATGCCAAATGTCCCACCCAATAAAACACCGATAATAACCATCATTGCATCCAGTAAGCTCCGCACAACTCTTACCTGCCAGCCGTTCTTTTCTGCCAGAGAAAATGTCAATGCTTCATAAGAACCGCGTCCCAGAGAAGCCGCCGCATACAAACCGGTTCCGATTGCAAAGAGTATAATACCCAACAGCATAAGCAGTACGTTGATCCACATATGTCTACTATATATATGTGCATTTGCAAACAGATCTACGCAAAGGCTATATACGATCTGATAAAGAACCGTGCCAATGTGGAGCTGTGATCTGTCATAGAAAAATACAAATATGATCATCACTACAGCTACGATCATAGATGCCATACCTATACTGATATGAAATGTTTTAGAGATCCCCTGCCATAATACCGCCAAGGTAGCTCCGCCGAATCCCGCGTACATTGCAAGTGTAATGCCATAGGCCGCAATGATCGAGCCGATCCAGATAATGATTATTTTTTTCATCCACTCCATTTTACACATGATGACGTCTCCTTCGCTTCCGGTAATCTCATCGTAATCTCTATTGCTCATCCATATACGCAGCCGTCTTCTGCATGATATCACGCATGATCAGAAGATCCTGTTCCACATCTCCCGTTTCCATTGAATGATCTGCATGCTCCGTCAGATATAGCGGCAGATTTCTCTGCCTGCACGCTGCCTTGATCTGCTCTGTTTCCGCCCACGGATCTGCTGTTCCATGAAATACAATTCCGTTCTGTCCGATCGCGTCAAAGGACTCCACTACCGGCGTATAATAAATCTGCCCGGGCAAAATTGCAAATTTATTTGCATAAGCTGCTGCCACAGCGGTTCCGACGCTTTTGGAAATAAAGAGCACTGCATCACAAGCCGCAAAATCAATTTCCGCAAGCTGCTCCGTCGCATAGATAAGTGCCATTTCAAAAGCCTTGCGCATCTTTTCCGCATTTCCCTTTACACCGGATGGCAATGGTCCATATTTCACTTCTACGATTTCATATCCCCGTTTTCTTGCCAGCTTTTTACTGTAATATAACAATGGTTTGTCTGTATGATAACCGATCCCCGGAAACAGCACAGCAATCTTCTTTTCCATATCTGAGCCCCTTTCTTCATCCAATTCTCTCTCGCATCAAGGTTCTAAAACTGCCATGGCAGATAGGCTGCTCCGATCCGATCAGCGATAGATAAGCTACCGCCGCTTCTGTCATGACAGCCACAATGATAAAATCCAGAACCGACTTGACTGCCAGCGTGGAGTAATCGCCAAGAAGTCCATCCTGTATCGCACCGGCGATCGCAATAAACAGAACACTGACGCTGTTAATCACTGTTCCAAATCCTATCATTTTGATTCCCTTCGTATATAGATTCAAGTTATACTTCTTCTGATTTCACACACGTATTGTAACATTCTCCGGCTTATTTTTCACGGACTTCCTGCAAATTTCGCGTATTTTACCATATAAAATTATTTACTATTTCTCTGCTTCCGGGCAATTACCAAATGTTCATAATATGCTGCATAACAAGGCTTACGATCGTGATGCCACACCAGCAGGAAGCTCCTACCAGGATCGGTTTCCCGCCTGTTTTGATGAGCTGGATCACATTACTGTTTAATCCGATCGCCGCCATCGCCATTATGATCATAAACTTGGACAGTTCTTTGAGCGGCTGAAATACACCTGCATCAATGCCCATATGGATACAGACTGTTGTAATGACCGCCGCGATCACAAAGTACAGGATAAACATAGGGAATGCTCTCTTTAAGCTGAACTTTGCAGCCTGCTTTCCTTCTTTTGCACTCTTTTTGGCACGTATCAGGGATAAGCCGAGTGTGATCGGTATAATAGCAAGCGTTCTTGTCAGTTTTACCGTTACTGCCTTATTCAATGTCTCACTTCCAAGGTTCCACATACTGTCCCATGTAGATGCCGCAGCAGTGACAGATGATGTATCATTGATCGCCGTTCCCGCAAAGATACCAAATGATTCTCCGTGTAACGTGTCAAATCCGATTGCTTTCCCGAGTAGTGGGAAGAAAATTGCCGCAAGCACATTAAAGAAGAAAATGACCGCAATCGACTGTGCAATTTCATCGTCATCTGCGCCAATGACAGGTGCAGTTGCTGCGATCGCAGAGCCTCCACAAATAGAGGATCCAACGCCGACCAGTATAGATGTATTTGCAGGTACTTTGAGCACTTTTTGCAGGATCCGCGCAATAACAAGTGATGTTGTGATCGTACAGAGAATGATCGGCAGAGATTGTTTTCCTGTCTGGAAGATCACGCCCAGATTCATGCCGAATCCCAGCAGTACAACCGCTGTCTGCAGGATCACTTTGGAAGTCCATTTGATCCCTGCCTCTGCTTTCCCCTTCTTGTTCCAGAACATTGCGATGATCATACCCGCTATGATCGCAGTCACCGCTCCTCCTACCACAGGAAATGCCTTTCCAAGCAGCCATGATGGAACAGCTATGGCAAGGCAGACCAGAATGCCGGCTCCGTTTTTCTTCATGAAATTCATTTGTTGATAACCTCTCTTTCTTTTCTGTACGAAATTGTACCACTGGACGTCAATAAGGTAAAATTATATAATTCTATCGACAATAAATATATTTTATTATTAAAGAGGTCCTATACAACCGGCTGTTTCGCAACATATCCGTTTTTTAGAGGAGCAATATCATACTTCTCTCTTCCATTATCAAAACAAACAGCTTTTTCTTACCCACTCCGGTGAAATATTACACAAACATCTGCTGACAATGAAAAATGATGAAAAGGCTGTCATGGTGGAATTAGAAAGCAGTTCTACCGGCATAAAATTCCTTCTGTTTATGTGCTGTAACCGTTTTTCCTGTCCAGAGGGGAAATGCCCTGAAAAAGGATTTTGTTTTTCTCCCTTTCGCTCTGATCAGCAATCGTCAAAGTTCTATTTTACACAACCCAGGATCAGCTTCTGGCATTTATCATATCCAAGCTGTGAACTGTTCAATGACAGTGTATAATTGCCTGCCATGCCCCATTTCTGATCGGTATAAAAATTGTAATTCGTCATACGGCGTTTATCAATATCTGCCATCATTTTTACAGCCTCAGCTTCTTTGACATTGTATAATCTGCAGATCCGTTCTGTTTTCTCAGGCAGATCCCCATGGATAAAAACATTGAGAACATCCGCTCTTTCTCGCAGGATAAAGTCTGCGTTCCGTCCTATGATCACACAGCTTTCTTTTTCTGCGATTTCCAGAATGACTTTTCTCTGTGCCTCATATACCAGATCCTCCACGGATTTTCCTGTGCTGTCGCGCCCCGCAAACGCATAAGCAAACAACCCTTTCTTTGGCGATAATTCTGCATGTTCCCGGATATAGTCCGGTGAGAATCCAGACTGCTCTGCGATCTGTCCGATGATATCTTTATCATAATATTTCATTCCAAGCTTCTTTGCCACTTCTTCTCCGATAAAGCGGCCGCCGCTTCCAAACTCTCTGCTGATCGTAATAATTTTCACTGCCATTTTGATTCCTCCCTATTTTAAACTGTCAACCTTCGTCTTTCTGATCCGCTTTAAAAATGCATACCCTGCCAGACATGCTATCAGTTCCGTGATCGGAAATGCCCACCAGATAAGCGATACACCTGCATGTCCGTTTCTGACGATCGTGGAAAAGATTCCTGCCAATGGCAGAATAATGACAAGCTGTCTGAGCAGAGAGATCACAAGTGATTCCATGCCACCGTTCAGCGCCTGATAAATTCCCTGATAGGCAACATTGATACCTGCAAAGAGAAAGCTGATCGAAATGACCCGCATCGCTCCTATAAAATAAAATCTGGACTGTCCGGCATTAAACAGCGTTGCAAATGCTCCCGGAAAGAGCTCCGTGATCGCTATACCAATGACCATAAGAACCGCCGTATCAATAAGACCATATCTGATACCTTCCCTGATTCTCTTTTTGCTGTGCATTCCATAGGCAAATGCAATGATCGGCGTAATTGCATCACGAAGCCCAAAAGCAAGAAACAATACAAACTGCTGCACTTTATAAAACAGACCGTATGCTGTCTGGGCGGCCGGATTGAATTTCAGGATCAAATTCATGACATATACCATAACAGACATCAGTGCCTGCGCTATGATCGCCGGAAGTCCGATCGCATAGATTTCCTTTACGATTACTGTATCCGGTTTCATGCAGCTTACTCCATGTGCAAATTCTTTATTTAATTTTGCATGGAAAGCAAAGAGCAGCACTGCTGATGCAACCTGTCCGATCACAGTTGCATAAGCAGCTCCTTCCACACCCATTTCCGGAACCGGACCAATCCCATAGATCATGATCGGATCAAGGATGATATTGATCACGGCACCTGCAATCTGCCCGATCGTGGAATAAAGAGATCGTCCTGTCGCCTGCAATAGTTTTTCAAACAGGGAAAAGAATACAATACCAAATGAAAATACACAGCATATTCGTAAGTAGCTGACACCCATTGTCAGGACTTCCCGGTCGACAGTCTGAGATGAAATATACGCCTTTACACCGAAAATACCAAACAACAAACAGACTACATAGATAATAACACCCAGAAACAGACTGTTCCCTGCCACTTTAGCTGCCTTTTCCGAGTTACCCTGCCCTAACGTTCTTGCAAGAAGTGCATTGGTTCCCACACCGGTTCCGATTGCAACCGCTACCATAAGCATCTGCACCGGGAATACAAGAGTAAGCGCATTCAACGCAGTTTCACTTCCCACCTGCATGTTTCCGACAAAGGCACTGTCCACAATATTGTAAACCGCCTGCAATGCCATCGATAAGATCATCGGTATTCCCATCTGTACCATGAGCTTATTGACCGGCATTTCCTTCATTTTGTTACTTTCTGCCATCTTAACTGAATCCTCCTTTTCTGCAAAAAAAGTGTGCACTTATCGCACAAGCTGGACTTACGCTGATAAGCTACACACTTTTTCATGGCATATTATGAACACAGAGACGAAACACGCTTTGCGAGTTTCGCTCTGATTAGCGGTTATCAAATGCACCGCATAAATGCGTGCATTTTCCTCATCGCCATAACAAAAACGAGTAACAAACCGGATTTACGCAGATTTGCTACTCGTTCAATGCCTTATTATATTTGTCTCTTTTCAAAAAGTCAAACAAAATTTTTCACCGTAATCCCCTGACACTTCCGGAAAATATCATGCATCTTCCTCGTCGCCATAACAGAGACGAGATACGCTCTGCGAATCTCGCTCTGATTAGCGGTCGTCA
>OHOJ01000593.1_pt1 | contig 11701 bp, 18 predicted proteins | sample 1569791 | NCBI WGS metagenome assembly OHOJ01 (sample SAMEA3879542, study PRJEB24766) | human gut metagenome | biome: human-associated habitat; feature: feces | place: USA | collected 1985/1987
ATATATTTGCAAATTTGCTCAAACATCTTTAACGATGCTCTGCTTGCCGAAAAGTTGTTTGAAAATTGCAAAATCGCAATTTCAATCGGCATATCGTCAGACGCAAACATATATTTATTTGAACCGTCTAAAAAGCCGACATAATTAACGTTCGGGCGTTTTGTGTCAAAAGAAGTCATCTTCTGACCGATTGGAGTTTGAAAGAATATTCCCGATTTGACACGTTGAAGAAAATTATTGAAACGTTTTTGTTCTGCACGGTTGCGGATTTCGCCGTTATCTGTCTGTGGTTGGTCAAGATTATGTTTTTCAGCAAATCCACGGGGTAAAGCTGGAGTTTTAAAGCCGATATTGGCAAGCGGATTAACTCCGGAACTGTCTTTGCTCTGTTCAATTACTGCAGCAAATTTACTGTTCGTTTCGGCTGCAATAACTTCGGCGTTGGCGTATCTGCCTATTTTGTGCAATTTTTGCATAATTACGCCTAGTTTAGAATACGCACGGGTTGCGTTTATCCTCTTTTCGCCGACAGGAACAAGCCAAGCAAGCAATCGCCCCTTTTTATCTCGGGCATCAAGCCGAATTTCGTTCATTCCGTTTTTTTGCTTAATCCAATATCCGACAGGGACGTTATTCTCGTCGATTTCGACTCCGTCAATGATTTTGTTTCCGTTATCGGGGTTAACTTTCAGGACGGAATACACGCTTAAACCGTTAATAATCTGATATTCAAGGTTTTGATTGACAACTCTTTTTACGACAAGAACGTCGCCTGCGATAAATCCGTTATAGAATACATCTTTTGCAAGAGAGTGAATTGTTTGGTCTTTCGACTGAGAGAGCATTTCGTCGTCTTCAATCAAATTCCATAGTTCCTTTATGTCTTTGCCGAAAGTTTCAGGAAGATTGATTTTCAATTTTCTTCGCAGAAAATTCAACATCGGCTCGGGGTGAAGTTGTAAACCTGTACCGACAACGAATTGCGTCAATCTGCTGACGAGTATCTTCGCAAATTCGTTCGTCGTAACCAATGTATATGCACGACGTGCCATTTCGTAGTAATCGACGTCATACAATATTGTTTGGTCGCTTAATGCTCCGGGTTCAATTTCACCGTCAAAAGTCCCGCCGAGTAAATCTTCCCACGATACATAACAGGAAATTTCATTTTCTTTTTTTGTTTCGTATTTATTTTTTTTGTTCAAAAAATCAAAAAATGACATTATTAAAATCCAATACTACGAATGTGCGTAAAATTTGCACCGCTTTCGATTTGTTCACGTTCATTCAAAAGTTGCGTATAATATTTCAAATCTGACAATATGCTCGCCGAACTTGCTTGCGTGACGTTGGTTTCACTTTGTCCCGTTTTAATTGAGTATGAAGTTACGCCGCCGTTGCGAATTGAGTTCAAATGAGCCTCTTTCAGCGTCGTTACAATCTCTCGAAGTTCATCTAATGTGTAGTCCATTATCTTTTTAATTCCTTTAATAAAGCCCAGATTACCGAATTGGGTTGGTCCTGAAGGTTGTAAACATTTGCATATTGAGCAAGTACGTATTCCGCCATGCAGAGATTATATACATTCAGGTCGAATGCCTCATTTCGGCCGTGTTGTTCCCAAGCAATCTTAACCAAGCCATTCGGCATGACTTTTTTAACTCTTTTTTCTGTCGTTAATTGGCGGAAATACTCATCAGAGTAGTCACGAGCGAATGTGAACCACCCGTCGGGATAATTCATGTCGATGCGTTCTTCCTGCTTAAAATAATTAGCAAGTTGGTTTTTGTAATAATCTACATAAATTTCAACTAGCGATAATCCGGTATAGTTCGCATCGGCAATCGGCACAAGTTTATATTTCGACTTCGTCCGAACTGTCGCCGGAAAACCTTTCGACGGCAGAATATAGCCGTCGCCATATTCGTAACACAGTGAATAAATTAAATCCTTGTTTTCTCCGTCACCGCTATCGATAACCCCTGCACTAATGATTTTGTTTTTGCCAAAATCCTCATCTTTTACTGCAAAAAGTTTCTGCCAACATTTGTCGAATCGGTCTTTCGGGTTTCCGTAAAATACTCTGTGGTCTATTCCCCAACAGCGGAATCTATCGCCCCATGCTTTAATCTCGCATTCGATACGGTCGTCCTGCACGTCCGCCGCCATTGTCAGAAATAAAGCATCATTGGGCAATTGATTGTTTTCCATTTTGGGGTCACGCAATCGGCGAACGGTATCAATGTCTATATTGCCTTCCCGTTCCTCGAACGGAACACCCAAAGTCAGGTTGTAAAATGTTTGAAGTTTTTGTTGGTCTTTGCCAACTGCCAAAAATTCGGCAACTATTTCCCACCAACTGACACGTGGTGAATATAATGCAGAAATATGATAACTGCGGAAGTGCGGTTTCTTCGCAGTATCTGTCGGAATCCATTTTCCTTTCTTCAACATTTCTGTTTTGTGAAAATCTGAAATATCAAATCCGCAATACTTACATCTGTAACGGACTGATTTATAATCGCCGTTTTTGCATTCGTTCGGGTCAAATAATAAGCCGTATGGTCTTGTCTTCTTTCCGTCTGAAATTACGGCTTTATCATCGTCGTATTCCCCGCCGTCTTCTTTATAGAAGACAAGTTCCTGCAAGGCTCCGCAATGCGGACACGGTACAAAATATTTACGTTTATCGCCCATATTGTAATAATATAAAATCCTGCTGTTATGTGTCATTGTCGGTGTCGATTGATATATAATCTTTCGACCCAATAAAGAAAATGATTGCGTACGCTTTACAGCGATAGTGATTGTTTCGCCCTCATCTTTTAAATAAATCGGGTAGCCGTCAATTTCATCAAGTAACAATATCTTTATCGCTGCCGAACGAAGTTGTGCGGGTTTATTTGCACTTGCAAGTTTTAAAAAACCGCCTTGAAATTCTACGAGTTCAGCCGTATCTCCCGTACGGCGTGTATTTCGGTTATCTGTTACCGCAACAATTTTTTTTCTTAAACCTGAATTGTCTATTAAATCATCAACCCGAGTCTTCTTATAGGATTTGCTTTCTTGTTCGTTCGGGAAAACGAACATCATCGGACAAGGATTGGTGTCAATTGTGTAAGCAATAGCATTTTCAATGACCGAGGTTGAGAACCCGACCTGAGCCGCTTTCATGACGGCAATTTCAGAAACTTCCGAAGAAACAGAAAAACAATCACAAATCTCTCGGGCAAATGGAGCATTTTCAAACGAAAAATATCCGGGAATGCCTGACACATTCGATGACAGATAACGGTTATTCTCAGCCCATTCTGAACATTTTAAAAGATATTTATTCGGAATTAATTTTTCAATTTCATCATAAATAAAATCAATTTGTTCGGATTTATCAATTGTTATCATTTTCAATGAATTTTTTTGTTGCTATACGGGAATCTTTCAATGCTGATTCAAGTGATGATTTGATTTTTTGTGTCAAAAAATCTATCAGCACTGTTTGAGCGTCTTCGGGATTTGCCGCAATTAAGTTCAAAATATCAACCGCATGTCTTTTGGGGAACGAAATCAAATTCATAAATAAATCTGAGAATGTCAGATTAATAACCTTGACAAGAATGTCTGAATCAACAACCTGCTTTTTTTCTTTCGCAAGTTTGAGTTGCAAAAGTTCGGCTTTGACAGAACTTTCAATAACTTTGTTCTCGTGCGATAGAAGTTTTAATTGCTCAACACTCTGTGTCGGTTGATTTGATTGCGTTTTGGGAGATTGTGGCTTTTGAGGTTTGGTTTTTGATGATTTTTGTTTTAATAAAAAATTTGATTTCCATTTTTTATTTGTTGAAATGCCGAAATCAATGTCGCCGTTGTTATTCAAAACAATTTGTCCCGCCTTTATCAGTCGGGTTAACGAATTTCTGCTTTTATAGCCGAATTTTTTTAAAAATTCATTTTTCGTTAAAATCATTGTTTTATCTTAATTACGCAATCTTTTGCATTTACCTGTCAATTCGCCTGTAGGCTTCTTTTAAAAATGTTTTATTAAAGTCTTTCATTGCCTTTGCTGTTGCGGGTTCTAAGGTTTTTTGCGGGCGAAGTTTTTGCGATTTATATTCCATTTTATAAATCAAACTTGCCGAATGACCGTTAATAACTTTTTTACCCCGATTATTGATATGAGTTCCTGTATCAATAAATTTGAAGATGCCGTATTTTTTATGTGATGTCGGTTTGTCAGGAATGAAATACGTTGTTTTATGAGTGTTGTGGACGACTGCAACCACTTGGGCAAACTGTGTATAGGTCGAACCGTGCGACGGATTTTTAGCAATTTCATCAATTTTTTTAGCCTTAATCCGTTTTCGATAATTTTTCAATGGAACTTTATTGACGAAAGAACCGCCCCGAGCCGTCTGCGTTGGTTTTGCAAGATACTTAGACTTAGAGGTTATTGTTTCACCCAATTCTTGCTTGCGAAGTTGGTCCGTTTTTTTGTTCGATGTTTTCGTCTGTTGGCCAGTTTTCGATTCCATTTTTGAAATATCTAAGCCTTTGGAGCATTTCTCGTATCGTATTGAAAAAATAACGATGTTATTTTTTCCCCGAACCGTGAACGTCCGATAAACGTTATCACGATACAATTGACTTGTATTATAAGCCGTTGCGTCCAACGTTGAACGAATCGCTTTCGGGAAAGCCTCGTTTCCGAGCCTTTTCAATGTTTTAGTCAAATTTTTAACTTGTTTGTTGTCAACTTCAAACATTTATCACCTTTGCCGTTACTTTGATTTTTTTTCCCGCCGCCTCGGTTTCATCGAGATATTGCGGCTGTTGCGTCGTTCCGTTAATTACCTTTCCGTAAATCCATGGGATTTTTTTTGCTTGTTTTGTCAGGGGTTTTGGTTTGAACGGATTAGGTAGCGGTATCATAGAATAATCATCATTTCTTCGCTCGAATATCTCATCAGCCTTTTTGCCCCTGACAATGTATTCGTCCTGCCACTCATCGAATTTGTCGGCGACATTGCCATACCATAAATACTTTAAAACCCGATGCCCGCATTGCGGACATATCGACATCAATATCAGTTCTTTTTTAATTTTTTGTCCGTTTTTCATTTTTTTTTTGAAAAAATTTTTGGAAAAAAAACAGTCGAGATATTCATAAGATTTTGTGTTGGTTATGACTTCATAAGCACAACAATTGAGCATAACGTGTCTAATCATAATTCCTTTGCCTGATTCCGCATGGGGAACGGTGAAATGCCGCTGTTATTGTGTCGGAAGACTGAATAATGGTCATGCTTAAAGGAGTACAGCACTCCACCGATGCGGTTAACTCGGTCGCCCGCCCGATTGCGGAACCTGTTAACGTTTTATAACTTAACCGATTTTTTTTTATTTGTATAGTTGTCAAATGACAACTATTTTTTTTAGGGTCAAAACGCTTACAGGCAATAACCTTGAACCGAAAATCACGACTTTTCACTTTCGCATTTTTTACGATTTTTTTTGCCCGCAAAGGTGCATGATTTTTGATTTTTTTGGGGGGTTGTCATTTGACAACCAATTAATTTCAAAGTTTCATTCAAATTTTTTTGCAATTTGAGCATTTCACAACGCAAAAAAGCAATCGCTATCTCGGTTTTAGACTTAACGCCGTATTCTCTTCGCAATTCTTCATAAACTTGACGGACCGTTCCGATTGAATAATTTGTTTGTTTTGCAATTTCATCGGTCGCAAGCCCTTGCAACAAGAGTTTTACGACTGCATTCTTTGCTGATTTACTAATAGCCATATTATTTTCCTTGTTAATTCAATATTGAGATAAGGCTCATGTTTTCATGCCTTTTTCTTTTGATTTGATATATAGCGATAAGATTTCTTATGTAATTGCGATTTTTGAGGCGGATAGGATATATTTTTCATGACGGGTCATTTTACCCGCCTTAAATCGCCTTGTACAGAACAACTATTTTTTCAAATTTCCGCTATTTTTTGATTTTCTTTGCTTGTTTTATTATTTATACGATTTTTTAACATGTCTGCATTTTTCTCTGCGAGCGTAAATTGAATAATTTATTTGCAGTTTTTTCTTTTTGCCAAGTTTCATATTTTATAATTGCCAAAAGTGTTAAATTGACGACTGATAGTGCTAATGCGACAATCAATAAAGTTTTAATTATTAAATATATCATTTTCTTTTCTCCAATTAATCTGATTTATTACTTTTTTTCTTAATGATTCGGGTTGTCGTCAAAAGATATAGTGTTATTATCGCCCTTAATAATTCTCATATTAGAGAAAAATCCCATAAGATAACCGAGAAGCACACTAATCATAGTGGCGAAGAATATTGAGGTTCTAATTTTAAACATTTATTTTATCTCCTTTGATTGTTCTATAATTTGAATAAGTTGCGTTTGCTGTTTCTGCGTAAAGCCGTTGTTGCAACAGTTTGCAATAATAAACATAACTGTAAAAAATACGATAATTCCAAACAATGCCCCACGGACGAAATCTAAACTATGAAAATCCATTGTTATTGTTCCTTTCTAAACCATTCCGCAAAATATACTACATTGCGGAGTTATTTCATTTATATTGCCTCTGTCTGGAGCAAGCTCGTCTAAATAACACTCTTTTAAAGCGTGATGTCCAATTTTTCTTTCGAGTTTTGCCATTCTTTCAAAAATCTCAGGGAAATCTTTACGGATTTTATTCCAGTAGCCCATTCCACCTTTAATACACCCGATACAATTATTGTTATGGTAGCCCATTTCGTACATTACGGGTAACTTAATATTAAAGTTTCCCAACAAAGCTAAACAATTTTCTTTTGTTAGATTATTTTCAATTAATGGAAATTTGTGCTTAAATTGAGGATAGCGTTCAATCATTCTTTTAGCCCGCTGTTCCTCACGTTGGCATTTATCAAACCCCCAATAATAAGTATCAATATCTGGGTGATTATATTCAAATTCCTCACGAACTCGTCTTTTTAATAATTCCGTACAAGGTGCGTATTTAGGTGTTCTAATCATATTTGTACGTTCAAAAACATCAAATATATCTTTGTACCTAGATTGTAATATTTTTATTTTCTTTTTGAAAAGTTTTTCTTCGCAATCCATTAAAAATCTTTTGCAATCTTCGTGATGTGAACCTGTTTCAATATAAACAATTTCAGTATCGCTATCTTCTTTTAGTGCTAAATAGCAAGTTATAGCACTTGTCGCACCGCAACTGAACCACGCAACTTTCATTACTCACCGTCCTTTACATAGTTTTCACAATAAACTTTTTCGTCCTCAATATCAGTAAAGGTTCTGCAATTATTACAAGAGTAAATAGTACCCTCGTCATCAGCAATACTTTGATTTTTACAGTTGACACAACGAAAATAATATCTATAACAACCGACTCTTTTTCCAACGGTTTCGATATTTGTCGTTAGATACTCACCGTCATAAGATTTTATAACTACATTTTCTTTATACATTACTGCTCCTTTGCTTTGCTGATGATGTCTCCTATTTCACAAAATCTTGATAGATAATATTCGTGCAACCATTTGGCATTATTAGTTTGTGTATCTGCCGTACCGCTATCAAGAATTTTTGAAATCTCATCAAGTGCATTTTCAAGTTTACGATTTTCTGTTGAAAGCCTTATTGATTTTTTTGCAAGACCAGCAATTATCTGATTGTCTAAACCCTTAAAATAAGGGTCTTTAAAGGGTTTCAATTCTTGTTTTACTTGTTCAAGTTTTTGTTCTGCTGATTTTACGGCAACTTTGGCAAATTCAAGTTCATCTTCAACAGTAAAATTCAAATTTGCGTTTGTTAATTTAGTTACTGTTTCTTTTATTTCTTGTTTTGTTTCTTCACTCATTTGTTGCATCTCCTTTTTGTACTGTTACGCTTTTTATCAGTTCATTTTCCAGTTTGTTTAGGACCTTTATTTGCATATCTGTTTCTTTTTGTACGCAAAGCAAGTTTTCCCTAATTCTGGCTATTGCAAGCTCTATTTTTGTTTGCACTACTCTTTCGTCAATTTTTTTGTTTCCGGTAAAAGGTGTTAAAAATGTCGGATTCTTTTTACAATATTCTTGTAGTTCTTCAAATTTATTTCTCTCGGTACGGTAATTAACAAAGTCTTTTGTTTTATCGTAAATTCCGGACAAACAAACATTAAAGTATTTTTGTGTAGTATCAGAAAGGCGAAAGACCTCATCTCTACTATTGCAACTTGTTATTAATTCAAATATTTCCATTTCTTTTTTTGTTAATTTTTCCATGTCCATTCCTTATATTGTCTTATCTTACTAAGTTATTGGCTCGTTTTTTCTACAAATGTTCTGATAATATGTTCTCGATTTTCTTTAGTGCTGAAATTTGATTATTTACATCATTTAATTTCCAGTTCGGCAAATCCTCGATGTCGTATTTATGTTGCAACTTCTCAATTCGTTTGAAGATTTTAAAACATTCTTTTTGTAATATTTCAGATTCATGGTGATCAAACTTTACCAAAGTTGCACCAATTTCTATTTTGTGTTGGTTCCCGCAATGTGGACATTTTACGAATTTAATCATTTTCAAGTTCCTTTATTTTTTTTGCTATCGAATACACAACGTTTGTTGTTACTGCGTTTCCTGCCAATTTATATAATGTTGTGTCTTTCATTCCCGCCTCATAAGCCTTATGCACAAATTCGTCGGGGAAACCTTGGAGGCGGAAACATTCTAACGGCGTTAATCTTCGTATCATATAACGCCCCCCCCCCGAAGTATCGGAAAGCAAGACACCGTGCGTATCTTGGGCGGTCAACGTAAACATTTCGTCATTGTTGTTTTTGTTCCGTCTGCCATTTTGGCGTTTGTTCACCCTGTCGGGGGTTAAGACAGGAATTGCAATGCAAGGTTGTCCGTTTCCGTCCTCTCTTGCCCTTGCAGGGATTGTCGGACAAGAATTATCGTGAATTTTCCGAAATCCTTTATCTGCTTTAAAAGTCCGCATCGTGCCGACAAGTAAATTGTTGTAAGCGTATTCATTTGCCGTAACAGTCGGAGCAATATCTTTTACACCGCCGTCATTTTTGCCCCGACCGAGTTGGATTATTTTATATCCGTTTCGGGCAGACGGAGAGCCGCATTGTTGTGTTACTGTTCCCATTTCGTCGGAAATCCGTCCGTTATAATCATCGATTATCAATGGTTGGCGGCATAAATCCGACTGAGTTTTAATTGTTGGTGAGTTGGCTCGGTTTTCTTTAACCCATTTTTCTTTGGAATTTTTCCAATAGATAACTTCGGTCAAATTATTACCTGTTTCAGAATTTTCGCCTCTGTCGAGGGCGAGAGGAAATATTTGTCCGGAACATTCTTTTCCAAAATGTCCGACAATAAAGATACGTTCTCTGTTTTGTGGAACTCCGAAGAATTTAGAATTAAGTAAAGCCCATTCAACTCGATACCCAATGTCGGAGAGAACTCCGACGATAGTTGCGAAAGTTTTTCCGCCGTCGTGATTAAGTAGGCCTTTAACATTCTCGAATATAAAATATCTGGGTCGTCTGTCTTTAAGAATCCTTGCAAGGTCAAAAAACAACGTCCCTCTGACGTCCGCAAAACCCCGCCGTTTGCCTGCAATCGAAAAAGATTGACAAGGAAATCCTCCAACAAGGACGTCGAAGTCGGGCATTGTACTTGTATCAATGGCAGTTGCGTCTGCATAATATACCTCATTTTCTGTTTCAAAATTCAGTTTGTAAAATTTGCGGGCCTGTTTATTAATTTCGCACGAACCAACGCACTCAAAGCCTGCTTTTTCCAACGCATAGCGAAAACCGCCTGCACCTGCAAACATGTCAAAGAATCTCAACATCGCTCTATCACTCCGTTAATATTTTTTTCAGCAAATAAATTTATTTGCTCATATTTTTCTGCCAATTTGGAGCAAACAATTGCTCTCGGCAAAAAATCACGACAAAAATATACCGTTTTGAACGGAATTTGCTTATTTTGCGACTGATTATCGAAAGTCATTCTTTCATCAAACAAAAGCAATTGCAAATCTTCTCCGAATATGCGGAAAGGAGCTTTATCATTGAGCCAATCGAGCGACATCAACAACGCAAACGGTTTTTTAAAATCCATGCAACGTTCAAAAGTTTTGCTTTTATTGGAAAATGGCGGATTGGACACAATCAAATCCCATTCTTCCGGCTCGTAAGAATAAAAATCTTTACCCTCCGATATGTGTGATGAAATTACTTCGTACCCATTTTTTCTGAGAATTTGCACAAATTTTGATTTTTCCGTATCAAAGGGACACCATATTTTTTGACCACGGAACCGTTCCAAATACTTCAAAAGCGGATAAATTGCATAAGATTTTGTATAACATTCATCATTTTTATTTGTTCTTTTTGCCATTATAAGGTCCTCTTGTAATGCTGAAATCGCTTGATTTTAAAAGCAATACGTCTTTAAGAATTGGCAACTTAAAATCAACCGCATTTTTTATCAAATCTTTTTTTTCCGCTTTATAAATATACCGATAAGTTTTTCGTCCCTCTTTGCGTAAATAGCCAAAAGCAATAAAATCAGTATCCCTGAGCAGGTTGAATAACGATTTTGAAATCATAAAACTTTCGTTTTCGAGAAGTTCAAGATTTGAACTTCTCATATACATCAACCAATCGTTCTCGATTGAATAATATATCTTTTCGACTTGTTCTCCGTCCCAAAAGTCATCACATAATACTCGTGATTTGATTTCGACGTTTAACCCGTCGGATTTGAACACGTACGAAATTTGATTATCCGCATTTTCACGGAATTTTTTGCAAAACGGCACTGCAGGAGTTTCAAAATCAGTCATGTTTCAAACTCCAATTTTCCACGTTAAATCTGATTATGCGTGATTTTTCAACATCGCATAATCTCGACATGATAGCCTCGCCATAATATGAGGAATCTAATATTTCAAGAGAATTATTCGCCGCAAATATTATCGGTAGTTCATTTTCCGTGCGATAATTGACAATCGCATACATAATCTCGCAGGTATATTCTGACGGTTTAACTTTGTCGATATCGTCCAAGAACAAATAATCAACTGTCGAATATTTTGCGATTATTGATTTTACGGTTGAGGAATTGTCGTCGAATGACGATTTAATTTTCTGCATAAGGTCATTCATGTTGATAAATTTGCATGAAAAATCTTTTTCAAATTGTTGAACTAAAATCGACATCAACAAGGTTTTCCCTGTTCTGTAATTGCCGATAAGTCCGAGATTTTTTCCAAACAAAAAATTTGTGAATGATTTGCTTGCATAATCGTCAACGGCGGTTTTAATTTCAAGCAATCTCTGATTTTTTGTCAAAAAATCAGAAAATGTTTTGCCCTCAAACCGAATCGGAATCGTTACGGGGGCAAATGTTACATTAACAAGTTTTTGCCGTTCGGCATTGATTATTTTATTGTTTAATTTGCGATAATAACGATTAAGTGATTGAGCCTTGGGACAGTCGCACCATTCTTTTTTTTGCAACGGACGACCGCAAAATCTACATTTCCCGTTATTTGTTCTATTACCTAATGTTTCAAGGCCTAATTTTACAAAATCCATGTTCCACCTATTCGTAATGATATTTTTGTTCGATTTGAGGTTTTTCTTCTTTTTTACAATTT
>OHOJ01000594.1_pt1 | contig 11700 bp, 9 predicted proteins | sample 1569791 | NCBI WGS metagenome assembly OHOJ01 (sample SAMEA3879542, study PRJEB24766) | human gut metagenome | biome: human-associated habitat; feature: feces | place: USA | collected 1985/1987
CCTCCGTAATTCGAACGCCGAGCGTCGATTCCACCTCGGCGACAGCCTCCCGGATGGCATTGCCCGCCTGTTCGATATTATCGATCCGGCCGGCCTTGACCCCCTCGACCGGTTTGGAAACGACGGCTTCGATACCGAGCGTTCCGTCTTCGCGTTTCGACCCGACAGCGACCACCACGTTCGAAGAACCGAGGTCGATGGCTACCGTATAACTCTTTTTTTCCACTGTGCTCTATCTATTTTTTCATTGAATCGTTTCCCAGCCTCTTCCCTGCCCGGCACATATTCCGCAGGCAGATCCGGCTCCTGCATCTCGAAAACCTTACCACTCCGTACAGACGACCTGCCCGGCGTACTTCACGTTGATCGTCCGGTACCGATCCCATCCGGCTTTTCCGAGTCCCTCCCGGTAAAACCGCAGCAACTTATCCAGTTTCTGCTCGGCATCGTCCAAGCGGCCGAAAAGGATGGTATAGTTGCCGCTCCGGGGCGTAAGTTCCAGGTCGATAGCCCCGCTTTCAGTGGTGCGGGCCGTTATCTGAACGATTTCCGACCGCCAGAAATCGTCGTTTTCCATCCATTTTACAAAGGTAGTCAGTTTCGAGAAATCTTCGTACCTTTTCGCCAAAATTTTTTGTCGGCGACGCTCGGCTTCCTGTTTTTCGGAAATTTTGTCGATCGCCGACTGAATCACCTGAGCCTCATAGCGATATTTGCGGCGCAACTGCTCCTTGTGCTTGCGGAGTTCCCGCACCCGCTCGCCGAAGGACTCCGAAGATTCGAACCATCTCTTTTTAATCAGCATCCGCCGCAGCGAACGGATATTTTCATCGTTCTTCAGCTCCCGTCGGTAAAGAGGGTATTTTTCCCGTTCCAACTCCGCGATCTTATCGTCTATCTGTTGCATCTGCTCCCGCCTGTAATCCGCCGCATACCCCACATAGGAGGCCGGGAACGGGGGACGGTAGGTACCCGTAATCACCGGCACATAAACCGACGAGGCACGGGGCACTGCAAACAGATAGCCCTCCTCGGTCACGTACGAATTATAGCCGTCGATCAACAGCCGCATCAGAGGCGTCCGCTGCCAGACGGCGACATGCAGCACGCCCGAATAGGAAACCGTAACCCGGGCGTCGGCGACGAATCCATTGCGGGCGATAAGCCGTTCCAGCGCATCCAGCCGCACGGCACCGATCTTCTCGCCGACGGTTTTGATGCCGCTGCGGGCGAGCCACCCCCGAACGGTAGCTTCCGACACCAGCCGCAACTGCGAGGTGCTGTCCACCACTTCGACCTCGATGCGCGTCACAGGCTGCTCCGCACAATGACGGCGCACCTTGCCTCCCGCATAGAGCAAATAAGCGGCCACACCGCCCCAAAGCAGTGCAAGAAGCGTATATTTCAGGTATTTCGGCATTCGTCAATGGTTGAATCTCATCCCGGCGTTTACTTCCCGCCCGGTACGGCCGCGACGGACACGGCCTCGAAAAAAACAGATCGTCTCCGGCAGACGGCGAATCAGGCTTTTTCCCGCAATTTTTCTGCCAGTGCCCCGCAGCAGGCGTCTATATTGCCCGCGCCGAAGCTGACGACTACATCGGTATCCATCGCAGCCACCTTTTCGGCCAACTCCGCACGGTCGCAGATCGTCCAAGGCACCGTCAGCAGGCGGCCGATCATCTCGGACTCCACACCCGGAATCGGCTCCTCGCGGGCCGGATAGATCGGCAGCAGTACCACCCGGTCGGCATGCGAGAGCGCCTCGGCGAACTCGCGGTAGAAATCCCGCGTGCGGGTGTAGAGGTGCGGCTGGAAAAGCGCCGTCAGCCGCCGCCCCGGAAACATCTTCTTGACCGAAGTGATCGCCGCCGCCAACTCGCGCGGGTGGTGGGCGTAATCGTCCATATAAACCTGCCGGGGCGTATTGACATAAAATTCGAAACGTCGCTTGACCCCCTCGAACGAGGCCAGCGCCTCCCGCAGACGCTCCGCATCCAGCGGCTCGCCGTCCCGCTCCGACGCGCACCAGAGCGCCGCCACGGCCGCCACGGCATTCTCGATATTGACCCAACCGGGAATACCCAGCGTGCACCCTTCGACAACGCCGCCGGGCGTCACCAGATCGTACCGGTAGTGGCCGCCTTCGAGCAGCGTCACGTTACGGGCGTAAAAATCGCACGGCTCGTCGTACGAATAGCGGTAAACCCGGATACCGGGGTTCCCGATCTTCAGATCGACACCCCGCTTGACGACCAGCGCCCCGCCTTCGCGGATCTGTCCGACGAACTGCGAGAAAGCCTCGCGCAATGCCTCGTGCGTACCGTAAATATCCAGATGATCGGCATCGGCCGAGGTGACCACCGCCACGTCGGGCCACAGCCGCAGGAACGAACGGTCGAACTCGTCGGCCTCGACCGCCAGACGCCGCCCCCGGCCGAGCACCAGGTTACTCGAAAAATTCCGCGAAATACCGCCCAGGAAAGCGCTTCCGCCGCCCGTCACCCGGTGGTTGAGCCATGCCACGAGCGTCGTGGTCGTGGTTTTGCCGTGCGTACCGGCCACCGCCATCACGAACTTCCCCTGCGAAAGATACCCCAGCATCTGCGAACGCTTGACGATCTCGAAACCATGCTCTTCGAACCAGCGCAACTCGGTATGATCCGCCGGAACAGCCGGCGTATAGACCACGATCGTCGTGGCCGGATCCCGGAAATCAGCCGGAATCAGCGCCGGATCCTCCTCATAGTGAACAACGGCTCCTTCGGCCTCGATCTGGTCCGTGAGATGCGACCGCACCCGGTCGTACCCCGCCACCCTTTGGCCTTCGTGGAGGAAATACCGGGCCAGAGCACTCATGCCGATCCCCCCGATTCCGAGAAAATATACGTTGAGCCGTTCCCGCCGTTCGCCGCACCCGGCTGCGGTCGAACAAGTCCGGCGTTCCTCCCGCCCGCTCGTAACATTCGCAATAGTAGAAAACTCTTTCATTCGTCGGTTTCTTCTTCGTTGTTTACGCCCGGCAGAGGATTCGCACAATCTCCGCCCGGCACTATTTTCCCCGCTCGGTCGCTCCCGGCGGCTCTATTTCGACTGCGGCAACTGTTTCTCGATTTCGTTCACGATCCGCTCGGCGGAATCGGGAATAGCCAGCGCCTCGATATTGCGGCTCAATTCGGCCAAACGGACCGGATCCTTCAACAGCCCGACCGCCTCGTCCATGGCTCGGGCAACCGCCTCGGAATCGGGGATCAGCAGCGCAGCCCCCTTGTCGGCCAACGCCCGGGCATTCTTGGTTTGGTGGTCCTCTGCCACGTTGGGCGACGGCACGAAAAGGGTCGGCTTGGCCACCAGACAGAGTTCCGACACCGTGCAGGCCCCGCTGCGCGAAACGACCAGATCGGCCGCCGCATAAGCGTAATCCATGCGGTCGATGAATGCCCCCTGCCAGATATTCGCCGTAGGATGCTGCGCCAGAAACTCGCGCATCTCCCGCTCGTAATATTTACCCGTCTGCCAGATCACCTGCACCGGCGAAGTACCGCCCTGCCGCAGAACCCAGGCCTTCATCATTTCGTTGAGCGTCCGCGTACCGAGCGACCCGCCCACGACGAGCAGCACCGGCAGATCGTCCCGGAAGCCGAAATGCGCCAGCGCCTCGCGGCGATCCGCACCCGCTTTCGAAAAACGTCCCCGCAGAGGGTTGCCCGTCATCACGATCTTCTCTTTCGGGAAAAAGCGTTCCATTCCCTCATACGACACGCAGATCGTGCGGGCACGCTTGGCCAGCAGCTTGTTGGTGACTCCCGCATAGGAGTTCTGCTCCTGAATCACGGTCGGAATCCCCATCCGCTGCGCCGCCCACAGCACCGGGCCGCTGGCATACCCTCCGAAACCGACGACCACATCGGCCCCGAAGTCGCGGATGGTGCGCCGGGCCTTGCGGATGCTTTTAAGCACCTTGAAGGGCACCGCCAGGTTTTTCAAATCGAAACGGCGCTGCAAGCCCGCAACGGGCAGACCGACGATCCGGTATCCCAATGCAGGCACCTTCTCCATCTCCATCTTGCCTTCGGCACCGACGAAGAGGATCTCGACTTCCTCCCCGAAGCGCCGTCGGAGCGCTTCGGCCACAGCCACGGCAGGATAGATATGACCGCCCGTGCCGCCGCCCGAAACAATGACTCTTTTCATATTTTATTTTCGTTTCCAGCCTCGGCAGACGCATCCCCGCCGGCATAAAATTCCTGATTTTTATCCGAAATATCTCCTAACGAATCCTTACCGCTTCCGCTGCGGGTTCCGGCCCCGCCCCGCAGACACAGCCCCAGCGCCACGCCCACCGGCAGCCACGCGAGCACCGCACCGCGCAACAGTCCCACCGCCGCACCGAGCCCGATGCCCAGCAGCAGCAATCCGTCCCTCCTTTCCGGTTTCCACTTCTTCATCGCAACATCCCCATTCGATTACCGGCCCCAACTTCCCCGGTCGAGCGAACGGTAGTTGATCGCCTCGGCCAGATGCGCCGCACCGATGTCGGCCGTCCCCTCCAGATCGGCGATCGTGCGGGCCACCTTCACGATCCGGTCGTAGGCACGGGCGGAAAGATCGAGCCGCACCATCGCCCGTTCGAGCAGCTCCCGCGCCACCTGATCCAGCGGGCAGAACTCGCGCAGCATTCTGGCATTCATCATGGCGTTCGTATGCACGCCCGGCACCCCACGAAAACGCTCCGCCTGCACCTCCCGCGCCCGAATCACCCGCTCGCGGATCGCGGCGCTCGGCTCCGAAGGCCGCACCTGCGAAATCTCCCCGATAGCCACCGGCGTCACCTCGACCTGCAAGTCGATGCGGTCCAGCAGCGGGCCCGAAATACGTCCCATATAACGGTGCACCGCACCCGGCGGGCAGGTGCACTCTTTGGTCGGGTGGTTGTAATACCCGCAGGGACAGGGATTCATGGCCGCTACGAGGGTGAAATTGGCCGGATATTCCACGCTGTATCTCGCCCGCGAAACCATGATCTTCTTATCCTCCAGCGGCTGCCGCAGCACTTCGAGCACGCTGCGTCCGAATTCGGGCAGCTCGTCGAGGAACAGCACTCCGTTGTGCGCCAGCGACACCTCGCCCGGCTGGGGCGACTGTCCGCCGCCGATCAGCGCCACCTGCGAAGTCATGTGATGCGGCGCACGGAACGGACGCTGCGAGAGCAATCCCCTCTCTGCGCCCAATTTTCCCGCCACGGAGTGTATCTTGGTCGTTTCCAACGCCTCCTCGACGCTGAGCGGAGGCAGAATCGTCGGCATGCGCCGCGCCAGCATCGTCTTACCCGAACCGGGCGCACCGATCATCAACACGTTATGTCCTCCGGCCGCCGCGATCTCCAGCGCCCGCTTTACGGCCGTCTGTCCTTTCACGTCGGCGAAATCCTCGGCATAGGCACTCTGCGACGCCAAAGTTGCCTCGGCATCCACCGGCACCGTCGCATCGAATCTCCGCTCCCCGTTCAGCAGGGCGATCACCTCGCCCAGGGAGTGCAGACCGTACACTTCGACCCCCTCCACGACCGCCGCTTCAGCGGCGTTTTCGGCCGGCACCACGAGCCGCCGCAACCCCTCGTCCCGGGCCTTGACCGCAAGGGGCAGCACACCCCGTACGGGCCGCAGCGTTCCGTCGAGCGAGAGCTCGCCCGCGAACATCGTCGTCGGAAGCAACTCCCCGCTCACCTCGGACATCGCGGCGAGAATCCCCACGGCGATCGGCAGGTCGAAACCCGCCCCCTCCTTGCGCAGATCGGCCGGAGCGAGGTTCACCACGACCTTGCGGCCCGACATCTTGCGACCGGTATTCTCGAAAGCCGCCCGGATACGCTGCTCGCTCTCCTTGACGGCGTTGTCCGGCAGTCCGACCAAATAGAGTCCCAGACCGCCCCCGGTGAGATTGACCTCGACGGTCACCTTCACGGCGTCGATCCCGGCAACAGCCCCTGCATACGTACTGACGAACATATTATCGATCTTTCACTATACAATCAAGCGATCTTCCTCCAGCTCCGGTCCGAATTTCCGGACCCGCACTTCCAGAGCGGCGCCCCCGCCGCGAATGCGGCAAAACCGGACGCGGAAACCGGAGCCGGCTCCGCTAAAACGGCTCCTCCTCGTTCAGATTCACGGGCGCCCCCGACACACCGGGCGTAAGGAACTCCTCGGGCACGCCGCCGAAGCCGCCCAGCCCGGAATTGGAACCGCTCGATACATCCTCGTACTGCCCCGGCGCAGGGCGACTGCCCGCCTCCGGCATCAGCGTTTCGTCCACATCGGCGAAGCGGGCCTGGTCCTTCAGGAAACGCAGATTGACATCCGTGACCGCACCGTTACGGTGCTTGGCGATGATGATCTCGGCCATACCCGCCGTCGGCATACCGTTCTCGTCCTGATTGATACCGTAATATTCGGGACGATGGATGAAAGCCACGATGTCGGCGTCCTGCTCGATGGCCCCCGATTCGCGCAGGTCCGAAAGCTGGGGGCGTTTCGAACCGCCGCGCAGCTCCGTAGCACGGCTCAACTGCGAGAGGGCGATGATCGGCACGTTCAACTCCTTGGCGATGGCCTTCAACGTGCGGGAGATGAAAGCCACCTCCTGTTCGCGGTTGCCCTTCGAATCCTGCGTTCCGCCGGTCATCAACTGCAAATAGTCGATGATGATGATCTGGATGTCGTTGTGTATCTTCAGACGCCGGGCTTTCGAGCGGAATTCGAAGACCGACAACGCCGGCGTATCGTCGATGTAAAGGGGGGCCGCCCCCAGCGGCTTGGTCGCCGACTCCAGGTGGCGCCACTGCTCGGGCGTAAGACGGCCGCTCTTGATATCGTTGCCCGGAATACCCGTTTCGGCGATGATAAGGCGCATCATCAACTGCACCGAAGACATCTCGAGCGAGAAGAACGCCACCGGACGTTCGTGATCGACGGCCATGTTGCGGGCCATCGACAACACGAAGGCGGTCTTACCCATCGAAGGGCGTGCCGCCACGATGATGAGGTCCGACAACTGCCAGCCGAGCGTCACGCGGTCGATGGCCATGAAACCCGAAGGCACGCCGTTGAAGGCCGACGTGTTCTTGGATGCCTCCTCGATCTGCATCAGCGCCTTGGCCAGCAAATCCTTGGACGACTGTACCGAACGCTTGACGTGACCTTCGGCCACCTTGAAGATTTCGCTCTCGGCATAGCCGATCAACTCCGTCACGTCAGTCGATTCGTCGTACGAACGGCGCTGGATCTCGGTCGCGGAGCGGATCAGCTCCCGCTGCACGTACTTCTGGGCGATGATTTTGGCGTGGAACTCCACGTTGGCCGCCGAGCCCACCTTCTGCGTGAGCTGCGCCAGGTACGACGCACCGCCCACCTTCTGCAACTCCTTGCGGACCTTCAGCCGCTCGGTGACCGTATAGAGGTCGATCGGTTTGAGTTCGGTCGAGAGCTCCTCGATCGCGCGGTAGATCGTCCGATGCTCTTCGGTATAGAAAGCCTCGGGCGTGATGAACTCCTGCACGGTGATGATCGAATCCTTCTCGAGCATCAGAGCGCCGAGCACCGCCTCCTCCAGTTCGACGGCCTGCGGAGGCACGTTGCCGGGGGTATCGGTCATTGCAGCGAACGCTTCGCGGTTGCGCGAAGCGGGGGTATATTCTTTAGCCATTCGTTACGTGGATTTCAACTTTCAAAAATAGACAAACGGGGCGACATATCAAAACGCCCCGGACCCCGTTTTGTCGAAAAATCTGTTTACAATCGAACGATCCCCGGCAGGGGATTCTCCCGGGCCGGAAAGATGTCGATAAAAAGGGGCTTTCTGTCGATTCTTTTTTACGGTCCCTTCGGTCAGCAAAAGGCACCGACCAGAATCGGCACGCACACCTCCAGTACGATGCCGTGCAGGATGGCCAGCGGCACCAGGTCGCTGCCCGAATAACGGGCGATCGAAGGCAGACACACGTCCATCGAAGTCACGCCCGCCACCGAGATCGGGGCCAGCGGACCGCCCCAGCGGGCGAACAGCGGCATTCCGAACAGGGCGATCATCTCGCGCACGACGTTGGCCAGCAAAGCGACCGTCGCCAACTCGGCGGCGCCCTGCACGCCGAGCGTCGCGCTCTTCAGGTCGGCGATCAGCACCGACGAAAGCGAATAGTAGCCGAAACCGCTGCCTACGGCCAGACAGTCCGTCAGGCTGAATCCCCGGAGCACCAGCACGCCGAGCGCCGAAAAGAGCAGGGTGCCGACGATCGTACAAAGCGGCAACAGGAGCATCCGCCAGTTGAACGTGCGCAGCATATAGTGCAGATTGTCGCCGGCCCCGAGTCCCAAGCCGACCAGCACCACCATCACCGAAAGAATAATCATCGGCAGATCGGGATCCAACAGCCACGTCGGGACGGCATCGGCATAACCGAGCGCCACGCCGACTGCAAAAAAAACGAAAACGATCAGACTATCTCTCATCGCTCCCTCCTTTCCGGAAAAAGTAACGCCGGACGACGAATACCGCCGCGAAACTCCCGGCGACGCCGAGGCAGGCGATCACGGCGGCCTGCCAGCCGAAACGTCCGAAATTGACGATCAGTTCGCGGTTGGAACCGATCGTAACACCGAAAACGAAGAGCAGGGCCCACACGGTAAGCGATACTCCCCGCTCCAGCCTGGCCACAAACGACCAGTTGCGCAGCAGATAGCCCGCTCCGATTCCGGCAAACAACAGCAAAACGATACGAAACATAGCTCAATCGACAGTTAAAAAAGCCCGACGAGATACATTGCACCCCGCCGGAAAAATATTATAAAACACAAATTTCGCGCTGCAAAGATAGCGAAAGCCGAGAGAAAACAGGAACTTGTTCCCAGTTTTCCGAGGCGCATCCTATCTTCTACAAAGATAGCGAAAGGTAAGTGACAAGCCAAACCCGTTCGGACCTGGCCGGAGCAAAATCCAACCGAAACACCTCATTGTCAATGCAAAGACTACTCGATCGAAGTTACCGATCCAATCCGAAATGGCGGCGCGAAACGGCCAGTGCAGCAATGCTGACCCGACAGTCGGGCACCGCACGAAGGAGAGCTTCGGTGCAGGAAAGCAGCGTCGAACCGGTAGTCACCACGTCATCGACCAGCAGCACGTGCCGTCCGGCCAACGCTCCGGGCCGCGCGACCGCAAACAAGTCGCGTACGTTCTCCCAGCGCCCGGCCGAAGAACGGGTCGTCTGGCTCGGGTTGTTGCGCAGGCGACTGACCGCCCGATCCTCCACCGGCACTCCCATCCGGGAAGCGATCCCCTCGGCGATATAGGCAGCCTGATTGTACCCGGCAAGGTTGCCGCCATACCAGGCACCCAGGTCGCGGGCCGTGCGCCAGCGGTTGTAATACTTGAAACCATGAATGGCCCGCTGCCAGGGACTGCCCGCAACGAACCAGAGAAAAGCCGAGGCCTGCACGACGGGAAACTCGTTGCGCAGCCGCTCGGCCAGCGGATTGTCCGCACGGCGCCAGAATCCGGTCTGGGGTGCCAACGTACGGCACATCATACAGAAAGCACCCTCGCCCTCGTGCAACTCGCCGCCGCATACGGGACAGACAGGCGGCAGAAAAAGCCCCTTTATATCATTGAGGATCGACATCGCAGAGAATCGTAACGCCTTTGCATTCGGGACTTTTGACCACCCGGTCGAGAATCCCGCGCACCGCCTCGCGAGCCCGGGCCAGCGAAGCCCCCGCCTCGACCTTCAGCAGCAGGGTCGCCAGATACTCGCCCCGTACCCGATCGACGGGCGGGGCCGTGGGTCCCAGCACGCGCCGCCCGAACCGTTCGCGCAGGGCGGCGGCCAGGGCGTTGGCCGCACGGCGCAGCGTCACGGGATCGCGGTGACGCAACAACAGGTTCAGGAGCCGTGCATAGGGCGGATAGAAGAACGCTTTCCGCTCGGCGAGCTGCTGACGAGCCATCGCCTCGTAATCGCCCGCAATCACCTGTTGCAAGACGGGATGTCCCGGCTCAGCGGTCTGGATCACGACCGTTCCGGGATTTTCGCGCCGACCGGCGCGGCCCGCCACCTGCATCAGCAGTTGGAATGCACGCTCCGCCGAACGGAAATCGGGATTGTTGAGCAGATTGTCGGCGTTGAGCACACCGACCAGCTCCACGCCGCCGAAATCGAATCCTTTGGTAATCATCTGCGTCCCCACCAGAATATCGTCGTCGCCCCGGGCGAAGGCCTCGACGATCTGCCGGAAAGCACGCTCGGAGGTAACGCTGTCGCGGTCGAGCCGGGCGACCCGCGCCTCGGGGAAAACGCGGGCGATCTCCTCCTCGACCTTTTCCGTCCCGAAGCCCATCGGCACGGGTTCGGTCACCCGGCAATGGGGGCACTTGGCCGGAACAGGCTCCGTATGACCGCAATAGTGACAGACCATACGACCGCTTCCCTTGTGGAGCGTGAGAGTCACATTACAATCCGGACAGCGGGCCGTCCAGCCGCACTCCCGGCACTCGACATAGGGTGCGAAACCCCGCCGGTTCTGGAAAAGCATCGCCTGACCGCCTCCGCCGAGGGTCTCCTCCATACGGTCGAGCAGCAATTTGTTGAAATGGGCATGCCGCTCGCCGCGTTTCACGGCACGGATCGTATCGGACACGAGGATCTGCGGCATCCGCGACGGTCCGTAACGCTCGGCCAGTACCACGCTGCCGTATTTTCCGGTCGCAGCGTTTAAATAACTCTCCAGCGACGGAGTAGCGCTGCCCAGCAGCGTACGGCACCCCAGCAGTCGGGTCATCAGCACGGCGCAGTCGCGTGCCTGGTAGCGGGGCGCCGGGTCGGTCTGTTTGTAACTGGGATCGTGTTCCTCGTCCACCACGACCAGCTCCAGGCGGCGCAGCGGCAGGAAGATCGCCGAACGGGCCCCGATCACCAGCTCGCCGCCCGCAGAATCCCGCAGGCGGAGGTAAAGCTCCGTACGCTTGCGGTCGGTGAGTTTCGAATGATAGGCGATCACCCGCTCGCCGAAAACCTGCCGGAGCCGATCGACCAACTGGGCCGTGAGAGCGATCTCCGGCACGAGCAGCAGCACTTGTCCGCCCCGGGCCAGCACCTCGGCAGCGAAGTGCATATAAATTTCCGTTTTGCCCGAACCGGTGACACCCCGCAGCAGCACGGTCGCGCGATCGGCAAACACGGCACGGATCTCCTCGGCAGCCTTCCGCTGCGCAGCGGAAAGCGTCGGCAGACGAAACTGCGCACCGCCAGTCACCGGACCGGGTGCGACCTCCCGTTCGATACAGGTCAATAACCCCTTTTTCACCAGGAGAGCGAGAGCCGTCCGATCGGCGGCGAGTCGGCTCCGGGCGACTTCCGCCCCGTCGGGCGCAAGGGCAGCCAACTCCTCCAGCGCCTCCCGCTGCCGGGGGGCACGACGCCCCATACGTTCCAGCGCGGCGGCCAGCCCGTCGGCGGTGAGCGCTTCGCCGGCCAGGGCCACGAACCACTCCCGGCGGGGCCGGAACTCGTCGGCAGCAAACTCCTCCTCGCCGTGTCCGCTCGGCTTCATCAGCGACGGCAGCGCCACGCGCATCACCTCCCCCAGGGAACACATGTAGTACGAGGCGATCCACTCCCACAGCGCCATCTGCTGCGCCGAGAGCAGA
>OHOJ01000595.1_pt1 | contig 11699 bp, 10 predicted proteins | sample 1569791 | NCBI WGS metagenome assembly OHOJ01 (sample SAMEA3879542, study PRJEB24766) | human gut metagenome | biome: human-associated habitat; feature: feces | place: USA | collected 1985/1987
AACGTGATAGACTTCGTTGGAATCGCTCTTTTTTTTACCGAAATACGAAACCCACGCCGCTTTTGCATCTTTTCTGATATCGTTGGCGAATACCGTATTAAAAATAGTCTTTTTGACTTTTACCCAATTACCGTTTTCAGATTCTACCCAATCGGGATGAATTTGTGTGTTGATTGACTTTTTCAAGCACAAGAAATCGCCCTCAAAGCCAATATCCATTCCGCCACAACCAGAAAATAACGATAATAAATTCATAAAACCTCCGACATTACTCATATCGGCGGCTTTATTTATGTACACTTCGCTGTTTGAGGTGTTCACCGAATATGATAATCGATGAACAAACATCAACGTAATGTTCATAAAAAATAATTGTTAAGCCAAAGAGCGCATATTTATCTTTACGAGCGGGCTTCAGATATTGACTTTTGGCGTGATTTTAGTTATAATAAGTACATCAATTATCATAATTTATGTACATTTCACAGCAGTTTTCCGAGGCGGTTCATCATAGCGGCTTTATGCTCTAAAAGTGAATGAGCATAGCGATTTAGAGTGACCGTCGGGTTCTTGTGACCGAGTATTTCGGATAGCGTTTTTACGTCCATTCCGCACTCCAAGGCACGAGTTGCAAACGTATGACGTAGCGAATGAAAACCGCGGTGAACAATATTCTGCCTTTTAAGCAGTAATTCAAAACTTCGTTGGTAGGAACGCACCGAAACGGCGTTGCCGTCAGCCGATACCACGAAGTCCGAATTACCGCTTTTCTTTATGCTTTTTAGTTTTGGCAGCAGTTGTTTAGGAAGTGGTATCACTCGGCGTGAAGTAGCGGTTTTCGGCTCGTCAAAGACTATTCCGCCGCTTGTATCGTGACAGGAGCGAGAAACGGTCAGCAACCCTTTTTGCAGGTCTATATCTTTCCATTGCAGAGCAATCAATTCTCCTATGCGTAAGCCCGTATAAAGACACAAAACGATACCGAACATTTTTGTCTTTTTGCTATCAAATACAGCCGATTCTATTGTCTTTTGCTCGGCAAGTGTAAAACACTCGATTTTGCGTTCTTTGAGTTTCGGGCGTTTAATCATATTTGCCGTATAGTCTTTGACATATCCGAGCAAATGCGCCGTGCGTAACGAATTTTGCAATACCGAGATAATAGCGTTTACCGTATTAGCGGATAAGCCCTTGCCGGTTTTATCGTTTCCGCTTGATAAAAGTTCCGTTACAAACGACTGCAACACGATAGGCGTAAGGTCATTTACGTCGTTACCACCGATTTTCGGGGCAATATGAGTGCGTATAAGTTGCTCGTAACGAATATAAGTGCGTTCTTTTGCGCTTGGTTTTATGTAATTGTCGAGCCAAATATTCAGCCATTCTATGTATTTCATTTTTTGATTCTCCTATGATTTTTAATTGATTTTCCAAACCTTCAAACTCGCAATGTTTTTGCGACGTTGGCAATTAGGCGTGGCTTGTCTTGATACAAGTCGGCTCGGCTGCGCCTCGCCGAAGACAAGCCACGCCTCTGTCCGAACAAACAAACCTAAATCGGACAATGAAAGCACGGGCGGAAGGCGAAATCGCCGCTAACCCGCTTGGCGATCTTTCGCCTTTTTCTCCGCCGTGCGTGGACTTTCATTTTACACCGAGTTTATTTCGTTTGCATTTTCGGAGCAGGCGGGAGCGTTTGTGCTTTTTGCTTCGGCATTATTGCAAAAGTATTCCGTCATCAAAGACAGTAGAGTGCTGTAAAACGATTTTTGTTCCGCCAGTGACATTTTTTCAATGTTCGGCACACCGATTGTGGTTATTTTATATTGCTTGTTCATAGCCGTTTTTCCTTTTTGCCCAAAGGATAGCGGTCAAACTCGCAAGTTTTCTGCGACTTTGAAAATTTTTCTGCAACTTTTTTCTCGAACTCGCAAAAATCTTGCGACTTTGGCTTGTAGTCTTGTGGACAAGGAAGAAACAAGACGATTTTTTCTTTCTCGCGGAAAGCCTATCCGATTTCGGTCTGACAACTTTTATGTGTGCAAACACAAATCGAGCCACCGCAAGGGTAAAAAATATAGTGAGGACTATAAAGATGCAAGAAATCACCCTATATTTTTTACTGTCTCCTTGCCGTGTTCGCCAAAATCGGATTATTCGGTTTCCGTCGAAAGACAAAAAAGTTAAAAGGAGTTAATAACCAAAATGAAAAAAGCAATTATTTATGCAAGATACAGCAGCGATAGCCAAACCGAACAATCTATTGAAGGACAACTTCGTGTGTGTCGGGAATATGCTCAAAACAACAACATACTCATAGTCGATACCTATATCGACCGTGCTATGACGGGAACGAATGACAACCGTGTGGCATTTCAAAAAATGCTGAAAGACAGCAGTCGCAAAGAGTGGCAGTACCTTATCGTTTACAAACTTGACCGATTTTCTCGTAACAAATTCGAGTCGGTAATACACAAAAAGACGCTCCGTGATAACGGCGTAACAATTCTTTCTGCAATGGAAAATCTTACGGACAGCCCCGAAGGCCGTATGATGGAAACTGTTTTGGAAGGGTTTAATCAATACTTTTCGGAAGAACTTACGCAAAAAGTCAATCGTGGACTCAAAGAGAGTTGGCGTAAAGGTAAAGCCACCGGCGGACAAGATATTTTCGGCTATGACGTCGTTGACAAAAAATACGTTGTAAACGAATACGAAAGTAAAATCGTCGAAGACGCGTTTTTGATGTATTCGCAGGGTTACAAAGCCGTTGCCATTGCGGACAAATTCAAGGAATGCGGCTACCGCAGAAAGAACGGAAAACTCGTAGACCACAAATATTTGTATTTCATTCTACATAACAAAAGATATACCGGGGTTGTCGAACACCAAGGGGAATTATACGACAATATCTTTCCGAGAATTATATCGGACGAACTTTGGAACAAGGTAAACGCAATAAACGAAGAAAACAAACTTGCTCCGAGCCGTAAAAAAGAGATTTTCGACTATATCCTTTCGGGAAAACTTATATGCGGAGATTGCAAGCACAGAATGGGCGGTGAAAGCGGAACTTCTCATACAGGTGCAATTCATTACTACTATATTTGCCTTTCAAAACGTCGCAAGCGTGCTAAATGTAATATGTGCAGAGTGCAAAAACAGTTTATCGAAGATACGGTGATAAACGCAACAGCGCAAATGCTATCGAGCGTGAACAATATCAAGATGATTGCGCAAAGCATATACAACGTGCATAAAAAAGAAACCGCAGACAACACGGCTTTGAAATTGATTGAAAAGAAACGCGCCGAGGCGGTAAAAGCGCAGAATAATATCGTAAAGGCAATCGAGCAAGGCATAATCACCGAAACGACGAAAAGCCGTCTGACCGAACTTGAAAATCTAATATCGCAATACGACATAGAAATCTGCAAAGAAAAAGCCCGCAGTTATACGTTTTTAACTGCGGACGATATAGAGATGTATTTAAGTAAATTCGTGTTTGATAACACGGACGACATAAAAGTGCGAAAACTAATTGTAAATGCGTTTATACGGGAAGTGATACTTTATGACGATGAGATTGTAATTACCTACAACTTTACGGATAGTCCCGAACACCTGAAACTAACGAAAGAACACGTCATAAAAACAGAACAAGAGATAGAAACGGCGGATAAAACCGCTATTTCTTCTAACACAGGTTCGTACAAATTATGTCACACGGCACCAACGAAAAAACAACCTTGCAAACAACCGTGAGGTTGTTTTTTCATATATCCGCGCAAGCCGAGTGTTTACACTCGAGATTGTGTGGATATATGAAAAAAAATAAGCGTTTACGCTGTTGCAAGGTTGTTTTTGAGTGCCGTAGGCGGTATTTCATACATAAAAAAACGAACTCACAAAGAGTTCGTTTTTTTATGTATCAAATCAATATTCTTTAATTCCTAGGATATAGTCGGCAGATACGTTTAAGACTTTGCACAGCTCGGCAAACGTGTCAAGTCTGGGTAATTTTTTTGTCGTACAGTATTGCGTTATCATTTCGGGTGAAACACCAACTTTTTCGGCAATTTCTATTGTTGAAAGATTCGAGTTGCGGATTTCCTCGCAAAGCCTTGTTTTTATCGTATCGGACATAGTTTGCCTCTTGTCATTTTTTTTAAGTTTATAACCGTTGGTTAATAAATAATTGACAACTAACCGTTGGTTATATACAATAGAAGAAGAGTTATTAATATGGACTTTGTTGTGGTGAACGAACACATCGCAGAGTGGTGCGTTGTAAACGGATACCGTATTGTTGAATCGCACAAGTTGAAAAACAGACAAATTGAGATTGTCGATATACGATACGGCTTATTGCTGCGTATTTGCACCGATACCGAGAACGATTTGGATTTGCTGCATCGGTAGTGCGAAGATAAATAAATTGTACGGCGATTATTATTGTATATTTTTCAAAAGCGCGAAATAAAAAACGGACTTGCTATTCAAGTCCGTTTTTTATCAAATAGGTTTTTAAATTTAGATTTGAGGAGCGAGCACGGGGCGTTTTGCGTTTTGTCCGATGACAAGTTCCTTGGTCATAAGTTTGTAGATTGCGGCGACGGGGAGGGCGCACACAAACGTTGCGAGGCAGCCGCCCAGTTCGTAAGGAATATCCGAGAGGAAGTACGCTCCGAAAGGTACTTTCCAGATAAGCACTGTTGCGACGACGGAAACCCAGTAGTACGCAAGCTCGGAAAGTGCGGCGAGCGATGCGTATGAAAACACGCTCATATCCTCGTGTTTGCGGTTGAAAACGTTGTAGCAAACAAGTGGCATCGAATAGCCGATTGCAACTTCGAGAAGCCACCATTGAACTCTGTAAAGCTCGGAAGGGAACCAAGCGATGCAACTGAGTTCGAATATAATTGAATACGCAATGATAAGGACTGCGTTTTTGGCGGGATTCATGGACGCCGCGCAGATGATCAAAATGGGGAAAACCACGTTTGCAAACGGAATTTCCAAAATGAACTGATCGTAGCACATGATGCCCAAAAGAGTGAACATTGCAATCCAGCCTTTGAGTCCGCTTGTCCTTGCAAGGCGTTCCGCTTTTGTCAATGAAATACCTTTCATAACTTCTCCTTGACGACTAATACAGCCATCCTTGATATACTAGCACCAAAACCTTGAGGTCGTCAAGCGTTCCGGGTTGTTCGTCCTCTCCAAACAAAGTTTGGAAGTTTGCGCACATCGCGTATTTTCCGTCTGCGGCAACGTAAACTGTTTCGAGGTTGTAGTTATCTCCGTTTTCAAGCGTTGCGTCGTGAAACATATAGTAGCGGTGTTGCGAAAGACGGAAAGTGATTTTGTCGTTTCTGTCCTCAAAAAACTTTACGACCGATTCGTAAACGGTCTTTCCGTAGCAGGGAATTTGCCATTGGCAAATCAAATCGCCGTCTATTGTGGAGTGCGCAAAGCTGTCGCCTTCGGAAACTTCCGTACTAGAGCCGGGCATACGCAATTCAAGCGTAAAATACAGCTGCTTGCCGTCAACGATTGCATAATCGGGATTGTCTTGCGTGTTGTCGCCGCCCCAAACGTCGTTGCACGCGACGAGGGACAGCAATAACAGCGCAAGTATTGCGATTGAAGCGATTTTCAGTGTTTTTTTTGCAACGTTCGCCATTGTTTAATTTCCTTATCAAAGGTTTATCACGGCAAAATCTTTCGAGTATGCGCCGACGGGAGCGGGCGCTTCGATGCCTTCGATTTGCGCGATATACGCAATCGCAACCGCCATATCCGTGGTCGTAGATATCACGTATTTGCCGTTTTCGTCTTTTTTGAGACTATCTCTCCAAAGCGTTACTATGTTGTAGACTTGACCGTCTTGTTCTTCGATGTGGTGTTTGCACTCATCGCCTTTGCAAACCTCCGAATGGTAGACCTCTTTGACGTAGTGCTCCATATCGATTCCGTTCATAAAACCGTAAAGCAAGCCGTATTGAGGCGCAACGCCTGCCTTTGAGCCTAAGTCGTGGTTGTACCAGTTGCAAAGCCTGTCCATATTTATCATTTCGTCAAGAGGTTGCCCCCAGCCGTCAGTGTAGGGAAAGTAGCCTTGCATGGTCTTTTCAAATTTGACGTCGTATTCTTTTGTATCTCTCAAAGCCGCGGCACTGAGCGGACGTCCAGAAAAGCCAACCCAGTTGGGTGTGCCGCCGTTCTTTTTGAAGTTGCCGTCCTCGTCCTTTTCATAGTATGAGAGCATGTATGCGCGACTGCCGGGAACGGTTTGTTCGAGGTCGAAGCCGAGGTTGTAGGCGGTGAGCAAGCAAACGTTGTAACTGCCGTAGCCGAAACCTACTTGCGTTACGGGCATGCACGCTTTCCAAAGGGGTATGAGCTTGTTTTTGAGGGTTGTAAGTTGTTGACGTTTGTCGTCAGCGGCGTCGATCGTTTCGAAGTCGATCGCTTTGTATGCGGCAAGGAATGCGTCGTGTCCGTCTACGTTGCCGGTTGCCTGTGCGACAAGTCCCAAAAGCTCGACGTAATCGTCATATGTCAGACGATTTGCGGCAGTAGAGCTTGCGAGGTTGTTGAGTGCGTTGTAGCCTTTGTTGTAAAGGTTGGATTGCGTGATTTCCGCACCTTTGAACGTATACTTTTCGTTGCCGTTTGACACGTATGAGTCGATATTCGTCAAGTACGCTTTGATTGCGTCGAAATAGACGTTGTAGGAAGTGTCGACGTTGCCGGTTTCGTTGCACCATTGTTGATATTGATTGTAAATCAAACTCCAACTGTAAAGGAAATCGAGCACTCCGTACCAGCCCGTTTTTCCTGCGTCGGATGCGGGGAACAAAGAGTCGCCGATGCGTCCGTCTTTGCAAACGCCGCCTATCATGTTGAGGTAGGTTTTGAATTGCATCACCACTTCGTTGTCGTAGAAATCGCCCTTGACATAGCGCAAGTAAAGAAGCGGAACTCTCGATTGAGTGGTCTTCGAGGTGAGAATGGATTTTTTGAAAGCGTCGCTTTCAAGATAAGTTTTCAAAGAAACTTTAAGCTCTTCGGCAAGTTGGTCGTATCTGTCCCATTTGCCGACGATGTTCATATCGCGAGTCGGCGTAATGGTGTAGTCGAGAAGCGTATCGTTGTCGTACCAGCCGACAAACACGTATCCGTCGCGATCTTGGGGAGTGGGGAGCGTATAGCTTTCGCCTGCTTTCACCGACACCGTTTGCGTTTGACCGTTTTGCGTGAGCGTAAGCGTGTAGGTCGTAGGAGCTTGGTCGCATGCAACGAGCGCGATTGACAATACGAGCACGATTGCAAGAGCCAAACACAAGATTTTTGCGTTTTTGTTCATTGGTAGTTCTCCTTTTCAAATCTTTGATTTTGACAGAAATCAAAGTGTTGTTTTTAAGAATCTAACCGCCTTGTTTGTGGTTGAATTGCATGAAAAGGCTTTGACTAAAATTGATTTTTCGGCAAAAATATGGAATTTTGCCCTAAAACCGTTGCCGAGGTTTGTTTTTGAAAATAAAAAACGCACCCTTTCGGCGCATCCCTTCATTGCGTGCGTATAGGCAAATCGGGAACGCGTTTTTGCCTTGACGACGCTCAAATACGGCAGACTTACTGACTTATGAAAAAATGGCGCATGCAAGACACTCCGACTTTTCAAATACAGTGGTGGCGGTTGTTCGGGAATCGAACCCGATGTCTAAATCTACTCAGCATAACAACTTTTCAAACCGTATTCTATTCAACTGGGCTTATCATAACACAAAATAAACGACGTGTAAAGCGTGCGTTTCGTTTTGAAACTATAAAACGAAAAAATCCGACTTTTCGTCGGATTTTTTGCATTGAAATTGTCTTTGTAAGTTTGGTTTTTATGCGTGTTTTTTCGCTGCAATCTTTTAGTGTTCGAATTGCGAGTTGTAAAGATTTGCATAGAAACCGCCTTTTGCAAGCAGTTGTTCGTGCGAGCCTTTTTCGATGACGTTGCCCTTGTTCATGACGAGAATCACGTCCGCATTTTTGATTGTCGAGAGGCGGTGCGCGACGATAAACGACGTCTTGTTTTGCATGAGTTTTTCAAACGCTTGCTGAATCTTGATTTCCGTGCGAGTGTCGATCGAGCTTGTCGCTTCGTCGAGAATGAGCATCGGGGGATGAGTGAGCATAACTCTTGCAATGCAAAGAAGTTGTTTTTGTCCTTGCGAGATATTTCCGCCGTCATCGTCGAGCACGGTGTCGTAACCGTTTTCGAGGTGCATGACGAAGTTGTGGATATGCGCGGCCTTTGCGGCTTCGATGATTTCTTCCTCGGTTGCGTCGGGATTGCCGTAGGCAATGTTTTCTCTTACAGTGCCTTTTTTGAGCCAGGTGTCTTGAAGCACCATGCCGTAGCTCAATCTGAGCGACTTTCTGGTAACCTTGGATATATCCTTGCCTTCGACTTCGATTTTGCCGCTGTCGGGATCGTAGAAGCGCATAAGCAGATTGATAAGGGTGGTTTTGCCGCAACCCGTCGGTCCGACGATTGCAACGCGTTGACCGCTCTTGACGTTGAGCGAAAAGCCTTGAATGAGGGGTTTGTCTTTCACGTAAGAGAAGTAAACGTCGTCGATGTCGATGTTGCCGTGCGCATCGGTCAATTCCTCAAAACCTGCGTCGGAGGATTGATTTTGCGCTTCGAGAAGGTCGAAAACTCTGCTTGCCGCAGCGGTTGCGCCTTGAAGCTCGGTTACGACGCCCGTGATTTCGTTGAAAGGCTTCGTGTATTGCGTTGCGTAGGAAAGCACGCAAGAGAGCGCGCCGACCGAGAGCGTGCTCATACCCGGCACTATGCTGCCTTTTATCACGAGATAAACGCCCAGCACGCATACGACGACGTATATCACGTTGTTGACGAATCTCGTGCAGGGGTTGACCATTGCGGAATAGAAAGCGGCGTTTTGTCCCCAAACTTTGAGGTCGCCGTTTATAACGGCAAATCTGTCCTCGGCGCGTTTTTCATAGCCGAAAATTTTGACGACGCGTTGATTTGACAACATCTCGGTTACGAGCCCGGAAAGCTCGCCGCGCTTTTTTGCTTGCATCGCAAACATATTGTGACAGCCTTTTGCGATAAAGTATGCCACAAACAACGAAAGAGGAGTGAGGCACACCACTACGAGTGCGATAACCCAGTTGTACCAAAGCATGAAGCCCAGCGTGCCGATTATCGTAACCACGCCGTTGAAGAGTTGTGAAAAGCCTTGAATAAGTCCGTCGGAGATTTGGTCGATGTCGTTGCCGACTCTCGACATCAGGTCGCCGTGTGAGTTGGAGTCAACGTAGGAGAGGGGAACGTCGTTGAGCTTTGCGTACGCCGAGGAGCGCAAATCGCGTATGGTGCGGAATGAGGCAAAGTTTATGCACAGCGACGCAAGGTATTGAAATACGAATACGCAAGCGATAAGCCCTGCAAGGATACCAGCGTTTTTGAATATAACGCTGAAATCCACGTTGTTTTCGCCGATGATGTAGTCCACCGTCTTGCCAACGACTACGGGGGCAAGCAGAGTTGCCGCAATCTGAAGTGCGGACAACACGAGTGCGATTATAATGACGGGCACGTACGGGCGCGCGTATTTGAGCAATTTTTTGATTGCCGCAAAGTCGGTTTTGTTCTTTTTCGCTTTTTTTGTATCGGAGGCGTATTTTTTCATTTTGCTTCGTCCTCCTTGATTTGTGATAAACAAATTTCGCGATATACGTCGCAAGACTTGATAAGTTCGTCGTGCGTACCGAGTCCGACGACGTTGCCTTCGTCAAGCACTACGATAAGGTCGCAGTATTTTATGCTTGTCGCTCGCTGGGATACGACGACCGTCGTAAGTCCTTTTTCAAGACGCAGATGAGCAAGTGCCTTGCGAAGTTTTGCGTCGGTGGCAAAGTCGAGAGCGGAAGAGGAGTCGTCGAGTATGAGAATGTCGGGATTGCTCACAAGTGCGCGCGCAATGGTAAGACGTTGACGTTGACCGCCCGAAAGGTTTTTGCCGCCTTGCGCTATTTGCGTGTCAAGCCCGTCTTTTAACGTGTTGACGAACTCTGCCGATTGCGAGGTTTCCAGCGCGTTTTTGATGTCGTCGTCGGTTGCGTTTTCGTTTGCCCAAAGCAAATTGTCTTTTACGCTGCCTTCGAACAAAACCGCTTTTTGCGGTGCGACGCCGAATATTTCGCGGAGTTGTTTATTAGTGTAATTTTTGACGTTTTCGCCGTAAATTTTCACTTCGCCGTCGGTTGCGTCGTAAAGTCTGGACATGAGCGAAACGAGGGTGGTTTTTCCGCTTCCCGTACCGCCCAAAATGCCGACGTTGTCGCCTTTTTGTATGGTTAGATTGACGTTTTTAAGGAACGGTTCGCAATTGTCGCCGTATCCGAAAGATACGTTTTGCATCTCGATTGCGGGTGCGGTTTCGTCCTTTATCGCGCCGCTTCCTTCCTGCATGGACGAGGACACTTCAAACACCTCGTTGATTCTTGCGGCGGATGCGGACGCTTTTGTGAAAGTCACCAGCAAGTTTGCAAACACGATGAGCGCGTTGAGAATTTGCGTCATGTAGTTGACAAGCGCGATGATTTCGCCTTGCGTGAGGTTGCCCATATACACGCTTTTGCCGCCGAAGTACAGTATTGCGATGATTGCAAGGTTGAGCACCGCATACGTGAGAGGATTGAGCAGAGAAGACATCGCACTTACCTTTATCGAGGTTTGCGACAAGGATTGCGCCGCTTTGTCGAATACGGTCTTTTCTCTCTCTTCCGCTCCGAACGCTCTGACGACTCTTGCGCCCGACAAGTTCTCTTTGGTGAGCCTCGAAACGTCGTCGAGTTTCGCTTGAACGTCCTTGTATTTGGGCATAGTGGTGAGCATAATGATTGCAAGAAGTATGGCAATAACAAGCGCAGCCGCAACGAATATGAGCGACAGTTTAAGGTCGATGAGCATTGCCATAACGATTGCTCCGACGGCAATGAATGGCGCACGCAAAACAAGGCGTATGAACATCGCAACCGCTTGTTGCGCTTGGTTTACGTCCGACGTCAGACGAGTGATGAGGGAAGTGGTTGAAAATTTGTCAAGTTCGGTGTAGGAAAACGTGTTGATGTGCTCGTACAAATCTCTGCGCAGGTTCGTGCCGAAGCCCAGTGAAGCGCGCGACGCGAAATACTGCGCCGTAAGCGAGAACGCAAGCCCGAATACGCCCAGCGCGAGAATAATCAAACCGCCGTAAATAAGCCCCGAGAAATCTCCGTTTCTGCCCATGGGAATTGCGTTGTCGATTATCCACGCCACAACAATGGGCGTAAACAGCTCGAACACGGCTTCTATAAGCTTGAAGATGGGGCCGAATACGGTTTTTAGCCGATAGCCTTGAAGGTACTTTAAAAGTTTGAGCATTGATATATTTCCCTTGAAAATTTGTATTTTATTTTAGCAAATATTTTAGCATATCGGTGCGCATATCGCAAGCAAGATAAAGGACATATAAAAAACGCAATGTTGCGTATTTCCTGTTTTAATGCGATTTTTGCTATTTTAACGCCGTTTGAAACGGAAAGCATTTAAATTTTTACGCCGGACGAAAAAATCATACGTTTGTAGGCATACAATATTGACTTTTGACTTTTGAATTATT
>OHOJ01000632.1_pt1 | contig 11282 bp, 9 predicted proteins | sample 1569791 | NCBI WGS metagenome assembly OHOJ01 (sample SAMEA3879542, study PRJEB24766) | human gut metagenome | biome: human-associated habitat; feature: feces | place: USA | collected 1985/1987
ATCATCGTGGATATCCAGCCGAGATTTACGTCGAATTATAACATTTGGTGGTCGGAAGACCGTCTCGGACCGGAACGTATCCGATATGCCTATGCTTGGAACACATTGATCAAGGAAGGCATCATTCTTACCGGAAGTTCGGATTCACCGGTGGAACCTTACAGTCCGATGCTTGGTGTATATTCCATCGTGTGCAGGCAGGATCTTACCGGAAAACCGGAGGGCGGATGGTATCCGAAGGAGCGCGTCAGTGTATACGACGCCATCAGTATGTATACCAGAAATGCCGCGTATTCTTCTTACGAAGAAGACATCAAAGGCACGATAACAGTGGGAAAATTGGCGGACTTCGCCGTGATGGAAGAAGATCCGTTTACCGTTGACCCATTACATATAAAAGACATCCGCGTTATGCAGACATGGCTTGGCGGAGAAAAAGTTTACGAGGCAGAGTAACTGCCGGATTGGAGGACATTATGTTATTATGGAAGCGTTACAAAACAAGAAGCGATTAATGATTGTCTTACTTACTGGAACCCAAACCGTACGCAGACCTGGTTTGATATGGGAATCGATATCATCATCGGCAAACGCGAAGGTTATTATTTCTGGGACATGGATGGAAAAAAATACATGAACCTTCATCTGAACGGCGGAACATTTAACCTCGGACACCGTAATCCGGAAGTGATCGCAGCCCTCGAAGAAGGAGTCAAAGAGTTTGATATCGGAAACCATCACTTTGGTTCCGTGGCCCGCGGTAAATTGGCAAAAAGCCTTGTCACTACGGCGACTCCGGGTATGCAGTACGCCATCTTTTCCAGCTGCGGCGGCGAGGCTGTCGATGTGGCGATCAAGAGTGTGCGTTATGCGACAAAACGCCGTAAGATCGTATCTTTGCAGAAATGTTACCACGGTCATACCGGACTGGCACTCTCTGCCGGCGATCCATTTTTCAAGGATGCATTTTTGTGCGATGGTGCCGACCAGTACTATGAGCAGGTGCCGATGAACGACGTGGATGCAATGGAAGCCGTATTGAAAAAAGAAGATGTCGCAGGTGTTATCATTGAGACCATCCCGGCGACCTATGGATTCCCGATTCCGGAGCCGGGCTACCTGAAAGCGGTAAAAGCGCTTTGTGAAAAATACGGAACTCTCTACATCGCCGATGAAGTGCAGACCGGCATTGCCCGTACAGGCAAATTGCTGGCTTGTGACTATGAGAATGTTCATCCGGATATCCTGATTTTGGGAAAGGCTTTATCGGGTGGGGCCTGTCCTGTTTCTGCAGTATTATCATGCAATGAAGTGATGGATGTTATCCGTCCGGGGCAACATGGCTCCACTTTTGGCGGAAATCCTATTGCTGCGGCAGTGGCTGTTACGGCGCTGGAGGTGGTACGGGACGAACAGTTGGCGGACAGGGCATACAGACTGGGATTGATATTCCGGGAAGAGATGAGAAAACTGTGTGAAACATCTCGTGTGGCTTCTTTTGTCCGGGGCAAGGGATTGTTGAATGCGTTGATAATCAATAATGATGAAACGAAGGATTTGGCGTGGGAAATTTGCTTGAAATTGGCCGAAAACGGCTTGCTGGCCAAACCGACACATACGAATATTATTCGTTTTGCTCCGCCATTGGTGATTACAGAGGAACAGTTAAAGGAGTGTATCGAAATTATAAAGAAGACGATTGCTTTGTTTGAATAAAGGATTTTTTATCCTGTCTTTTAGGGGTGGATTCAATCTGCCCCTCTAATCGTTTTCACTGATACCCACCTGTTTATGACGCTTCATCTTTCACTGTTCCATACTGTTTGGCAATCAAGGAAGTATAGAAAAAGTAATTATTTGATGAGGCTGTTCTTCTTGATAAGAATATTTAATGCAGTTATATCCGGTTAACTCGGAAATAATTTCTATCTTTGCACCCCGAATTAAAAAATAGACGTATGATGCCGTGAATAGCGGTCGTGTATTCTAGAACACCACGTAAAAAACAGGAGAAATGAAGAATAATAACACTGTATCTGTATCGTTCATGTTGCTTGGCATACTGTTTTGTGTATGTCTTGTCGCAGCAAATTTATTGGAGACCAAAGTAGTCCAGATCTGGAAAATTACGGCAACTGCCGGATTGGTTGTATTTCCTATCTCTTACATTATCAATGATTGTATAGCCGAAGTATGGGGCTTCCGCAAGGCACGTCTTATCATCTGGATGGGCTTTGCCATGAATTTCATGGTGGTAGCTTTGGGGCAGCTTGCCATTCTGATGCCCGCAGCTCCGTTTTGGGAAGGAGAGGAGGGCTTCAACTTCGTTTTCGGCATGGCGCCCCGCATCGCTGTAGCCAGTCTGACCGCTTTCTTGGTCGGCTCTTTTCTGAATGCCTATGTCATGAGTAAAATGAAGCTGGCCTCGGGGGGAAAGAACTTTTCACTTCGTGCTATCACTTCTACCTTGGTGGGTGAGAGTGCCGATTCCATGATTTTCTTTCCTGTTGCCTTCGGAGGTTTGATGCCTGCCGGTGAACTGATAAAGATGATGGTTATTCAGGCGGTGCTCAAGACACTCTATGAAATTATTATCCTGCCTGTTACCATCCGTGTGGTAAATTACATCAAGAAGGTGGATGGCAGTGATGTCTTTGATGAGCATATCTCATACAATGTATTAAAAATCAAAGAACTTTAATAAGTTGCTGATGTGTCAGTGTGCCGGTTAGCCAATTACCATGCGGTATATGGCGCAGCATATCCACATAGCGCGGCAATTGGCACATTAGTAAATTGAAAAATTATCAACAATGAATAAAAGTGACGCATTGGTTGTGTTCAGCGGAGGGCAGGACTCAACCACGTGCCTGTTTTGGGCAAAAAAACATTTCCGCAAAGTGTATGCTTTAAGTTTTATCTATGGACAAAAGCATGTGAAGGAAGTGGAGCTGGCCCGTGCTATTGCCGGAAAGGCAGGTGTGGAGTTTAAAGCGATGGATGTTTCCTTTATAGGCAACCTGGGTAAAAATTCGCTGACAGATACTACGATAACGATGGATGAGGTGAAGCCTGCCGATAGTTTCCCTAATACGTTTGTGCCGGGGCGGAATTTGTTCTTTCTGAGCATTGCAGCTGTCTATGCACGCGAATTGGGGATCAATCATATCGTGACCGGTGTGTCGCAGACAGACTTCAGCGGTTATCCTGATTGCAGGGATGCTTTTATCAAGTCACTGAATGTGACGTTGAACCTTGCCATGGACGAGCAGTTCGTGCTTCACACTCCGCTGATGTGGATTGATAAAGCGGAAACATGGGCGTTGGCGGACGAATTGGGCGTGCTCGATTTGATCCGGCATGAAACGTTGACTTGCTATAATGGCGTACAGGGAGATGGCTGCGGTCATTGCCCGGCCTGTAAGCTCCGTCGTGAAGGATTGGAAAAGTATCTGGAGATAAAGGCGGAAAGAGAGAAACGATAGGATAAATGAATGTGTTTTCTCCTTGTATGAAAGGTGTTTTCTTTTTGCCGAGTATATTGTTTCACTTTAGTGAGCAGGTTTTATCACTAGAGTGAAGAAATTTCATCACTTTAGTGGTACAACTTCATCACTCTAGTGAAACGATCTGCTCGAAGCGGGGAGAGAATTTCTTTTCTAAGGTATGATAGAGAAAACATGAATATGAAAAAAATAACTTTAATGGAAAGAAAAGATGAATTGACCCTTCTCGGGGCGAAGACCGAGTACAGGCAGGATTATGCTCCCGAAGTGTTGGAGTCCTTTGTGAACAAACATCCCGGAAACGACTATTGGGTACGTTTTAACTGTCCCGAATTTACCAGCCTGTGTCCTATTACAGGACAGCCCGATTTTGCGGAAATCCGTATCTCCTACCTGCCTGATGTGAAAATGGTGGAGAGCAAGAGCTTGAAGCTGTATTTGTTTAGTTTCCGTAATCATGGCGATTTTCATGAAGATTGCGTGAATATCATCATGAAAGATTTGATTAAGCTGATGGATCCTAAATATATTGAGGTGACGGGCATTTTTACTCCGCGCGGTGGTATTTCCATTTATCCGTATTGTAATTACGGCCGTCCGGGTACTAAGTATGAGGAATTGGCGGAGTATCGGATGCGTAATCACGATTTATAGTTGTATCTCTTGGAATGAATAGAGAGATTGTGGACTCAAATATTTGCTGGTTCTGAAAATTTGTTCTATTTTTGCACTCCGAAAAAAGGAGAGGTGCTCGAGTGGTTGAAGAGGCACGCCTGGAAAGCGTGTATACCCCAAAAGGGTATCCGGGGTTCGAATCCCCGTCTCTCCGCGAAAGTAGAAAAGTTAAAGTTGTAGATTCTTGAATTTGAACGATTCAAGAATTTTTCTTTTTCTAGTATTTTCCTTCATCTTTTCAAGGAGCTTATGTTAAATTGGAATCCGGTAATTTGATTTATGAAGACAATTTCGATATATGATTCGTTGCTTGTTTTAGGGCGTGGAATAGGACAAGTCATGTTTCAGAATAATGCGTTGTCCGGTTTGTTAATGTTGGTCGGAATTTTTCTGAACTCGTGGCAGTTGGGAGTATTAGCGGTAGGCGGTAATATAATAAGCACGTTGGCGGCTTGTATCTCAGGTTATGGACGTGACGATATAAAGAATGGACTGTATGGTTTTAACGGCACATTGATAGGTATAGCAGTCGGAGTTTTCATGCAGCTGTCTTTGTGGTCTTTGCTGCTCATGGCGGTAGCTTCATGTTTTTCTACTTGGATAGTACGGCTTTTCAGCCGGCAGCATTCACTTCCCGGATTTACTGCTCCTTTCATTTTTTCTGTGTGGATATTATTGGGAATCTGTACTTGGATAACGCCGGATTTATTGCTGGTTTCCGAAACGGTATCTGATACTGTGCGGGAGGTTGATTACGTTCAGGCTTTTTGTTTAGGTATTGGTCAGGTCATGTTTCAAGAAAATTTATTGACCGGACTGTTCTTTTTGGCTGGTATTGGGGTTAATTCATGGACTGGAACTTTTTATACTGCGCTGGGGACACTTCTTCCTGTTCTTTTTGCTGTATTTTGGGGGATAGATCCGGAAATGTTGAATATGGGATTGATGGGCTATAATGGTGTATTGTGTGCTTTGGCTTTAGGAGGCAAAACTTGGAAAAGCTTTGTATGGGCTTTATGTTCAGTCTTGCTGTCCGTTGTATTGCAGTTTGCAGGGATCAAGTTGGGAATTACTACTCTGACTGCACCTTTTGTACTATCTGTATGGATGATAATGATAATGCAGAAAGTGGTGAATACAAAAGGTGAATAATAGACAGTATCCGTAGTTCAGGCAGATTGATTTTATAATGGATGTAAAACAATCTAATTGGGATATTATTATGGATCTAAATTGATTGACGCAAAGGCTGGAAAAGTATAGCTTACGCTCAATGAATCATTTATGAAGGGTTCCTTTCAAGATCCTTCATGACAACACATTGAAAAACAATATATTGTGTAATTATGAAGGATTTGAAGGATTTCCCGGTATCTTTTTATATTTATAGGTTTTATGATAACTCCAATCCCAGTGCTTCTTTTAATTTCAGCAGATTCGGGTTTTTCTTGCTCATCATCTGGAAACGTTCCACATGGCTGTAAGCACGGATGTTCTCGGTAGGGGCACTGACACGTACCGTCATGGTGATTTTCCGGTTGTGCAGACGTTCGCGTAAGTGATTCTGAACCGATGGTATCAATTGTACCATATATTTTTCCACCATATCATTGTCTACTGTCACTTCAAAAGTCGTGTCATTCAACAAATGCGGATGCATGTTCATCATTCGTGCGGAGTTAGCCTTCTCTTCCTTGGGCAGGGCGGCTGCAAATTCACGCCAGTAATAGTCCAGATCTTTTTCATTGAAAATATAATCTTCGTATGTGGCATCGTTTTGGACAGCGGTGCTTGCCGCTTTTGCTTCTTGCTTTTCCGCAGCTTGCTGTTCGTGCAAAGGACGGCGCAGGGATATACCGAGTGAGCCCGCCTTGAACACCGGGATTTTTTTCTCTTCTCTGGTCTGAGGCAGCGGGCTTGGACGGCTTGCGTTCATACTGCCGGCTGTACTTGTACCCTGTGGTTGAGGAACGGCGGTTGCTGCGGTCTGTGCAGCGGCAGCTTTAGCCTGAGGCTGTGGCTGCGTGGCGGCTGTGGAAGCCGCTTGCTGCGTAAATAGGGGTTTTAATATCTTCTTAGGGCCACGCCCACCACTTGCATCATCGGCGTCGGGCAGAGTGAGTTGGGCGCATTGAATCAGTGTCAGTTCTACCAGCAGACGTTTGTTTTTGCTTGCACGATAGTTCAGGTCACAATCATTGCATAGCTTCATGGCACGGTACAGGAATTTCTGGTCACATTTTTGTGCTTGTTCTTTATAGCGGTCTCGGATACCGGCGCCTACTTCCAGCAATTGCAGGGTGGAAGGGTCCTTGCTCACCAGCAAATCCCGGAAATGAGAGGATAGTCCGGTGATGAAATGGCTGCCGTCAAATCCTTTTTTCAATACGTCGTTAAAAAGCAGCATGGATTCGGGAACTTTGTTTTCAAGCAACAAATCGGTCAGCTTGAAATAATATTCGTAATCCAAGACATTCAGGTTTTCAATCACACTTTTGTAAGTGATGTTCCCACCTGTGAAGCTGACTACTTGGTCGAAGATGGAAAGAGCGTCGCGCATACCACCGTCGGCTTTCTGTGCGATGACAGTCAGGGCTTCGGGTTCGGCGTTGATATGTTCCAGTTTGGCAACGTATTGCAGATGGTCGATAGTGTCTTTGATGCCGATGCGGTTGAAGTCATAAATCTGGCAACGGCTCAGAATAGTCGGCAGTATCTTATGCTTTTCCGTTGTGGCAAGGATGAAGATGGCATGATGAGGCGGTTCTTCCAATGTTTTCAGAAAAGCATTGAAGGCGGCTTGCGACAACATGTGGACCTCATCAATGATATATACCTTGTACTTGCCGATTTGTGGCGGGATACGTACCTGCTCAATCAGCGAACGGATATCTTCTACCGAGTTGTTGCTGGCGGCATCCAGCTCATGTATGTTGTAAGAACGCTGTTCGTTGAATGCCAGACAGGACTCACACTGATTGCAGGCTTCGCCTTCGGCAGTGGGGGTCTGGCAGTTGATGGTTTTGGCAAAGATACGTGCACACGTTGTTTTTCCCACTCCACGCGGTCCGCAGAACAGGTAGGCATGTGCCAGCTTGCCGGTGGCAATAGCATTTTTTAAGGTGATGGTCAACGCGCGTTGTCCCACAACCGATTCGAATGTAGCGGGACGATATTTTCGTGCCGATACGATATAATTTTCCATAAGCGGAGTTCTTTTTTCTAATATGAGTTCTGCAAAAGTACATAAATTATCCGTTTTTATGGGTAGGATTGCTTGAAATATTTCTATCTTTGCAAAAATCAAAAAAGGGATTCTTTGTATGAGCAAATTGCTGACTATTTGGAACTACATCCGGCGCCATAAGTATATGATTACGGTGCTGATCTTTATTGTAGTTATTGGTTTTCTGGATGAGAACAGCTTGATTCAGCGGGTAAAGCATCGCAGTGAGATCAGCGCGCTGAATAGTGAGATAGAGAAATACAGAAAGCAATATGAGGAAGATACGGAGAAACTGAAGGAACTGACCACGAATCCTGAGGCTTTGGAGAAAATAGCACGCGAGAAGTATTTGATGAAGAAGCCTGACGAGGATATTTTTGTGTTTGAAGAATGAGTAAATCTTATAATATAATTTCGATGGCAGGGGCAGTCCTGCTGCTGGCAGGTGCGGTGTTGCAAATCACCCGGTGGGAGCTTGCGCCTTATCTGTATACGCTGGGTGCTGTGATGTTCGGCTATGTGCAGGTGATGGGGAATCGTTATGATGGAAGGAATTTTATCATCAAGCGTTTGCGTAGACAGCAGATTTTCGGGGCTGTCGCACTGGTCTTTACAGGAGTATTGATGTTTACCATGAAACGTAACGAATGGATTGTTTGTCTTTCCATTGCCGCTGTCCTGGAACTTTATACGGCTTTCCGTATTCCGCAGGAGTTGGAGAAGGAGAAACGTTAAGGAATCTGTGTCATTTTTTTGTCCGCGTTTATCAGAAGCTTATCTTGTGAAAAATAGGAGAACGCGGACAACACTTGTTACATGTTGTCCGCGTTCTAAAAAATAGTTGTCCGGTATTGTTATTCCACAATGGTCATTTCATCTACCAAGTGTTTCGCTCCTGCAAACTTATCAATAATAAATAAGGTATAGCGGATATCCACACAGGCTGCACGTTGTAACTGGGGATTATAAGCAATGTCACCGGTCAGTCCTTCGTAGTTGCGGTCAAAGCCGGTACCGATCAATTCTCCTTTATTATTGAAAACGGGGGAACCGGAATTACCTCCTGTATTATCTGTTCCTGTAACAAAACAGAGGGGCATTTCACCATTCTTCATGGCATAGCGTCCGAAGTCTTTCTTGTTATACAGGTCCTTTAGTTTGGCCGGAACCACGAATTCGTAGTTGTTCGGATCCTCTTTTTCCATCACTCCTTTCAGCGTGGTGTAATAGTTGTATTCCACACCGTCTTTGGGGCTGTATGAACCTACTTTACCGTAAGTGAGACGTAACGTGGAGTTGGCATCCGGATAAATAGGAGTACCTTCATGCTGTTTCAGCTTCATCATGCCCTCCACCCAAGTTTTATGGGCCAGATTATAAGCGTCGGTTTCAGCTTTCATGGCTGCATCGGTATCTGCATAACCTTGGTCTACTGATTTGGCATATTGCACCATCAGGTCATTTTCCAATGTCTTGGCATCCGGTTTTGCCACAAAGCTGTTGAAGGCCTCACGGCTTCGGAAGATGGATGTATCAAAACAAGCATCGACAAAGGCGTCAATGTTTCCTTTAAATTCTTTGTCTATTACTTTAAAGATACTGATGCGCTGTCCGGCCGGAATTAATTCTGCGTAAGTTTTCAGCAAAGCTTTGGAAACTTTGCGGTCTACTTCGGGATTATAATCTTTATTGAAAAATTTATCAGCCTGTTTGCTCAGTTTGCTTAATGCATGATCCAGCGGGCTGATTTCTTTAGTGGCGTGAGGTACTTTATATCCTTCTTTCAATGCTTGCAGGACTTTATCTGTAGAAGGAATTTTATAGAATTCCGTTCCCAGTTTGCAAACTTCATAAATGGCTTGCTGATGATATACGGCATCATGGCGTTTGCTCACGATTTCCCGGATAGCGTCGAAGGCTTTCTGATAGGCGTCTGTACCCGTTTCACGTCCATAAGCCAGAAGCTTTTCCTGTTGTTTCTTTTTAGTATCAAGTACTTTCAGGTGAACCAGCCCTTCGTTCATACCGATGGCATTTTTCCAGTAGTTGGCTGATGAAGCGTATTTACTGGCGTACTGGATGCGTACTTTATCACTTTTCAGCATTTCTTCCAGCAGATTATTCAAACGTACGGTGCGGATGGTCTTACGCATGAAGTTGGTAGTCTGCATACGTTCTTCCACTTCGTCCGAAATCATGTATCGCCAGTTGCGTCCGGGGAATCCCATTACGAAAGTGAAGTCTCCCTCTTTGATTCCTCCCAGGTTGATGGTCAGATGTTTTTTCACCTTCAAAGGTACATTGCTTTCGTTATAGTCAGCCGGTTTACCGTCAGGTGTTGCATAAATGCGGAACATGGAGAAATCGCCACAGTGACGGGGCCACATCCAGTTATCGGTGTCAGCTCCGAACTTTCCGATGGAAGAAGGAGGAGCGCCTACCATGCGGACATCTTTATAGATGGTCTTTACAAACAAGTAATAGCGGTTGGCTCCGTAGAAAGGCTTTAGTTCCAAAGCGGTGAACGGAGTGATTTCTATCTTTTCTTGTTCGGCAAAACGTTTGGCTACTTTGCTCAGATAGGAGGGGGACAGGTAGTTCAGTCCTTCCGGGTCCTCATCTTTGGCCAGTTGTTTCTTTACGTAAGGAGTGACGTCCAGAATTTTGTCTATGAAGGTGACAGTCAGCCCCTTGCAGGGAAGTTCTTCTTTGCGGCTCATAGCCCAGAAGCCGTCAGTCAGATAGTCGTGTTCTACTGAACTGTGTTGTTGGATATAGCTGTAACCGCAATGATGATTGGTCAGCACAAGACCTTCAGCAGAAATGATTTCACCGGTACAACCGCCTCCGAAATGCACTACGGCATCTTTCAGACTGATGCTGTCCGGACAATATACTTTATCAATGCTGATATCCAGTCCCATATCATACATGGTGGCCGCATTCTGTTCTTTCAGATCAGTCAGCATCCACATCCCCTCGTCGGCATGGCCGGCAAGGGTTGTGAGGGTAAATAGCAAGAGTAATAGTGTCTTTTTCATTATTCAACAATAGTCATTTCGTCAATCAGGTGTTTGCATCCGCCCAATTTGTCGATGATGAATAATACATAACGTATGTCCACTGCGATACAACGCTGCAGGTTGTTGTCGAAATTAATGTCACCACTCAGTGATTCCCAGTTACCGTCAAAAGCGGCGCCGATGAGCTCACCGTTACCATTGATGACAGGAGAACCTGAATTACCGCCGGTAATATCATTGGTAGTCAGGAAGCAAGCAGGCATATCACCGTTAGGTAATGCATAACGTCCGAAATCTTTTGCTTCATACAATTCCTTCAGTTTGGCGGGAACAACAAATTCCGGATTGGTCGGATCTTCTTTTTCCATGACACCTTTCAGTGTGGTGTAGTATTTATAATGTACTCCGTCTTTAGGGTTATATGACTTCACATTACCGTATGTCAGGCGGATAGTGAAATTTGCATCCGGGGCTTTGGGTTCCGGTGAATACATTTCACACAGGCCGCGTACATAAGTTTTATGTAATAAGTCCATGCCTTTCATAGATTCGGCCAGTTCGTTTCCCAGCTTGTTCATCAAGTCATATTTAGCCCGTACATATGCTGTCATCGGATCTTTTTCTATGGCTTTCACGGTAGGTTTCTTGATGAATTTATTGAAATTCGCTTCGTTGGAGAAGATGGAATTGTCATAACAATGGTCTACGTATGCATCATAATTCCCTTTGAAATCCTTCTGGATGGTGGTGTAGAAGGCAGGTAAGGCATCGGCAGGAACCATTTCGGCATACAGGGGCAACAGAGCTTTGGCCACTTTGCGGTCTACTTCATGATCGTAGTCCTTGTTATGT
>OHOJ01000647.1_pt1 | contig 11116 bp, 9 predicted proteins | sample 1569791 | NCBI WGS metagenome assembly OHOJ01 (sample SAMEA3879542, study PRJEB24766) | human gut metagenome | biome: human-associated habitat; feature: feces | place: USA | collected 1985/1987
ACTATTAAGAGGTGTAAATATGGCTAATTTTAAAGAAACTTTTAAAAAAATCAATGAACTAAGATTTGGCAAACTTATACAGTATGCTGATCCTCAGAATCAATCCTATACTTATGATGATGAAACGAAACGCTATATCAGAAGTGATACACCTACTGCCGTATGTCATGAGTGTGAAGATTATTCAGTAAATAAATCGTCTGATGATGAATTTTCATTGCAGATTGTATCTCACGGTATTCATTCGCTTGATTTATTTAAAATACAAAAATTTAATGATTATTCCGATTATCGTGATGACGCTGTAATGTTGGTTATGGAAAGTCCGGCAAGCAATTTAGATGCTTGTTATAAAGAAGAAATTGACGGAAAACATCCCGCAAAAGTATGGTGGTGGGCGGATGGTAAGTGCTTACGGCAAAGATGTTGATTTGCAAGGCTTTATAAATAAAAGTAAAATTTTGTATGTTGAACCAAATAAAGAAAGAACCCATAATTGGCTGTCGGTTAATAGGCTCAAATTGCCGTTACCCAGTACCAAATTTGGATTCTTTAATAACAGTATATCTCAAAGTGAAAATAATGTCAATACGAAAAATAACACCGACAAGGGTGTTGAGAGTGGAGATGTTAAGTATTCAATTAAAGAAAATGTAAAAAATAAGGTTTCAGGTGAAATATATGATAAGGTGGTTGTTCTTGATACAAACATATTTAAAGGGATTCCACCACGCAATTGGGGTAAAACTTTTAGAAATTTTATTTCAAAACATCTTATAGGAAAAAAGTTTTTAACATTTGACGAGAACGGTAAAGAAGAAATTATAGAATTTGCAAAGCCGAATGAACGAGTAACCAAAAATGGTGCTAACAACAGTCATAAAGTTATTGATAAATTATCAAGAAAGTCAGACAGAAACAGTAAGTTAGTAATCGTTCATTCTGATGAAGTAATAAATATTTCAGAAAAGCAAAATGAAAATGCAGAACATTCACATCAATGGTTAGATGAAAACGGATGGGAATTTAGAAATGCTTTTGTAATGGATAAGTATGGTAAAATATACTCGGTAACATTAAATATTGCAAAGTCTAAAGATGGGCGAAATATACTTTACGATATAAATAAAATAAACGAAGTTGGGTACGGCGACGTGCTCTCAAATGCCAAAGGCAAGAGGAGCTCGCACATAAACCCCAACTTCGTCACTAACAGTATATCTCAAAGTGAAAATAATGTCAATACGAAAAATGACGAAAGTAGCAATGATATCAAATACAGCATGGGAGGATTGAAAGCAGAAACTGCGGACAAGAGTGCACTTGAGAAAGCTATGGAGCTTGAAAAGGACGGTACAGATTCCGAGAAAATCCGTAAGGAAACGGGTTGGTTTAAGGGATATGACGGCAAGTGGCGATTTGAGATAGATAACAGCGAATTAGAGTTTAAAACGGATATTGAAAAGAACAGAGCTGCCGCAATTGAACTTGCGAAAATGAAAGTTAAAAGTGCAGAGCTTGAAGAAAAGATTGTAAATAATACAGCAACAAAAGCAGAGGAAAATGAATACTACAATCTTGACGAAAAAATGATTGAGTACAGAAAAGGAGTGAAATTGAGTGATGTAATAAATCATCCCAAACTTTTTGAAGCGTATCCGCAACTAAAGAATGTAGATGTTTATTACGAGATTTCTTCGGTTAATCGAGGTGTATACAGTTCAAACGGTAATGTGATAATGTTAAATCCGATGCATACGATTGATGAGCAGAAAGAAGCGATTATTCACGAAATTCAGCACGCAATACAGGGAATAGAAAATTTTGCGAACGGAAGTAATTTGGAATACTGGAAAAATCTCGGATACAGCGATGAAGAAGCAATGGCAATGTATTATAACACTGCCGGAGAAAGAGAAGCAAGAGATGTTTCTGCCAGAAGAGATTACAATGCAGAGCAAAGAAAAAACATCCGTCCGGACATTGACAGGAAAGATGTTGTATTTGCTAATAGCGGTGATGCAGGGTATTCGGCGGATAAAGATTTTACTAAATATGATAACCTTGAAACTCTTGATGATAAAGAAATCAAGGTGTATAATAAGCGTGGATGGGCATATGGATTGTTTAACAGGGAAGACATGAAGCTGCTTAATGAAAAATTCAGTGAATTAGACAGACGATTAAACAGTAGGACAGATAATATGCTTGCTGACGGTACAAGAATTGTTGAGGTAAACAACAAAATTGTGTCGATTGGCGGAACATATAATGATCCTGAAATTTACAGTGTGCTTCTTATTAATGCTGAAAATGAAACATATGCAGAATATGTTAAGGAGGAAATTCTTGGTTATGTCAATGAACAAAGAAATTACAGTAGAAGAAAGTATGAAGAAATCTGGGAAACTACTCCATTTGTGTATGGAGAAGAAAATATCAGACACTATAATGCGTATGATTATATCTATAAAAAAGGGGGAGATGACACAGGGCTTAGAGCAACATTACCAGGCGATTTTAGCCGTTACGGATATAATAAAGAAAGCAACATCAGAGGAACAAGTGATGCAAATGCTAAAGGAGAAGTATCCGCAGTACAGTTAGATGAAGATACCTCCGACATAAAGTACGCAACAGATGATACCATTAATGATTGGCTTGATGATGAAAGCACACCGCAGGGAATTGACTACGAAAAGGCAGTTGAAAAAAATCCTGTAATAGCAGTAGCGAAAATATATAAAAGTGCGGCACAAACTGCTAAGAGCGGACTTGCACAGGGAAAGAATGTAAAACTTGATGAGAAAGAATACCTAAGAATTGCCGGAAGTATAATGCAGACATACGGTATAAAAGGCAAGTATAACCCTAATTACAAGAAAGAGCTTGCAAGTCAACTTAAGAATTTTGTTGACAGCATAGGAAAGAAAGATGCGAATTTTACAGATTTATTTGAAGAACTTGTAAATGACTGCAAGGGAGGTATTCTGCTTAGCGGTGAATTTGACAAAACTCTTATGTGTGAAGAACGAGAGTTTGTACTTGATATGCTCCAAGGCAAAGTACTGCTTATAAAACCGAGAGATGTACAGCAAATTGAGGAAGACTACGGTTCGGTAGCAAACTACCGCAAAAAGATGTTTGGCAAAACATATGTTGCAGTTAAAAACAAGGAAAGAGAGGAGTATAAGAAGAATATTTTGAAGCCGGTAGCGAACAGTTTGTTGGCGGAAGCGACTTATTTAAATTCTTATCTGAAAACCCTAATAAAAATATGCTTTTATACATAATCATAATGAGGACGGATATTTTTCAGAATGTGACTTAATGTGACTTAACTACTCTATTAACCGCCGATAATATTACTATGTTTGCGGCTATAAGAATTGATGGAGTATGTTATGTTACTGAAAAAGCTGAAACACTAAAAAATGTTTCTTTTTGGGATAAGTTATTTCCTGATGAGATTAACAGCTTGAATAAAAAATACAGAGATGGTATAATAACAGCAGGAGAACGCACTCGCATGCGTGAAGAAATAATTGTTGATGGACTACTAAAAAAATATACTAAAGGATTGATTGAGCTTGGATAATGAATGGGCTACACTTACAATAAAAGAGGTTCCGTTTTGGAGAGATGATATGACCCCAGAAGAGTATGACATAGAGAGGACATACTTTTATGAGAATTTTGATTCATATAAAAAAGGAACCTACATTCCATTGTGGAAACAGAAAAAATAACAGGCTTGATTTTTTAGTTTGTAACGCATTTTAATTAAAAATGTAAAGTTACACTACTAATCAATTAAAACGCAAATTAAACGATTTTAAACGGCATTTAAAGGAGCTGTAAAAAACAGCCTAAATAAAAAAACGACTGCATTATAACCGAAAGGTAGAAATGCAGTCGTTTTTTATTTGATCTTATTTGCTAAGAAAATCAGAATTTAATTTTTTCTGCAATGTACTCGTTAAGTTTGTCGATAGCAACTCTTTCTTGAGCCATTGTGTCACGATCACGGACTGTCACGCAGCCGTCATCAACTGATTCAAAGTCATATGTGATGCAGAACGGTGTACCGATTTCGTCCTGTCTTCTGTAACGCTTACCGATTGAACCTGCATCATCGTAATCAACCATAAAGTCTTTGGCAAGCATATCATAAACTTCCTGTGCTTTATCGTTGAGCTTTTTAGAAAGAGGAAGAACAGTTGCCTTGAACGGTGCAAGTGCAGGGTGGAGGTGGAGAACCACTCTTGTGTCTTTCTCGTCGATAACTTCTTCATCGTAAGCCTCAACCACAATTGCAAGGAACAGACGCTCAACACCGAGTGACGGTTCAATTACATATGGAATGTACTTTTCATTTGTCTGTGGGTCAAAGTATTCAAGTGACTTGCCGCTTGTGTTCATATGCTGTGTAAGGTCATAGTCGGTTCTGTCAGCAACGCCCCAAAGTTCGCCCCAACCGAATGGGAAGAGGTATTCAAAGTCTGTAGTAGCTTTTGAATAGAAGCAAAGCTCTTCTTTTGCGTGGTCACGAAGTCTTAAGTTTTCGGCTTTCATACCAAGTGAGTAGAGCCAGTCACGGCAGAAACCTCTCCAGTATTCAAACCACTCAAGGTCTGTACCCGGCTTGCAGAAGAACTCAAGTTCCATCTGCTCAAATTCACGAACACGGAAAATAAAGTTGCCCGGTGTAATCTCGTTTCTGAAAGACTTACCGATCTGCGCAACGCCGAAAGGTACTTTCTTACGGCTTGTTCTCTGAATGTTTGCAAAGTTTACGAAAATACCCTGTGCAGTTTCCGGACGAAGATAAATTTCGTTTTTGCTGTCCTCTGTAACACCCTGGAATGTTTTAAACATAAGGTTGAACTGACGGATATCTGTAAAGTTGTGCTTACCGCACTGTGGGCAAGGAATTTGCTTTTCTTTAATATATTCAGTCATTTTCTCGTTTGACCAGCCGCTTACATTTGTACCGTCAAAATCTTCGATAAGGTTGTCTGCACGGTGACGGGTTTTACATTCCTTACAATCCATAAGTGGGTCAGAGAAACCGCCGAGGTGACCCGAAGCTACCCATGTCTGCGGATTCATAAGAATTGCAGAGTCAAGCCCTACATTATACTTGTTTTCCTGAACAAACTTTTTAAGCCAAGCCTGCTTGATATTATTCTTGAGAGCCATACCAAGTGGGCCGTAGTCCCATGTGTTTGCAAGTCCGCCGTATATTTCCGAACCCGGATATACAAAGCCTCTGGATTTCGCAAGTGCTACAATTTTTTCCAGTGATTTTTCCATGTTTTCATCCTCGCTGTTCTTTTTTATTCATATACTGATCTCTGCCATGACAGTATCAGCTATTATTCATAAATAATACATCCCGTCTGTCCTTCATTCAGATTGACCGCGGTTTTTTCATCTACCAAAGAGATGCCATCACTTATATGTGTAATTTTGCCATGCACCTTTACCTGCTGCTGTTCTTCCAGTATCACAGCATTCTTATCGCCAAGTTCAAGCACATCTGCTTCTGAAATCTGTGAACCATCCACACTCTTCATCTGTGGGAAAGAATATCCTCTTGCGTATACATCCGCAACCTTTCCTGCAAACAGCTGCTTTTCATTAAAAGATGTATAGGCATCACTGTCGGGAAAAGTGATATTGACGCGGATCACCTTATCCTCCAGTTCAAATTTTTCAAGCTCCACTGCCTCTTTGCCGTCACCGGACTGTGTATTAAACTGGGATATCTTATCCTCAATCTCCCTTTTCAATTCCTCCTGATCATAATACGGCTGTTCAAAATCCTCAACAATCGCCTCTGTAATCTGTCCTTTTTTTTCAATGATAACTGTATTTGTATCTACATCTGTTTCCTTTCCACAGGCACTAAGCAGGCAAAGCATAGCCGCCATAAGGAAAATCATATTCCGTTTTTTCATAACTTACCTCCTGCATACCGCATTTTATTATACTAGCAAGAGCTCAGTTTTTCAACCTGCAATTTTCCAGTACAGCAAGGCTTTTGAACCTGTGCCCGATATACCGGTCCCTGTAGATCCTGCACTGCTCTGCCAGCTGCTGCAGAACCGCGTCCGATACTTTAAAAGTATAAAGCTTTTCAAAAGGTGCCTGCATGACATATTGGATCGTATATACCGTGCTCTCCAGCAGCATTTCTTTCTGCAATACCCCCGGAAATTCTCCGTTTACCACAAGAGCCTTCATTTCAAATATGTACTGCACAAGCTCATGCGGAACTGCTCCTTTTGTGAGTGCCTTCAGGGAAACGTACAACAGCTTCAGCATCTCTTTTTCATCGTTATTTTCCCTTGTATAATAATCTGCCACATCACAGAAATACATACCGTAAAAAGCCCCTTCAAAATCTTCCCTGAGGTTTTCAAAATACTCCGCGATCCGTACCTCGGACAGGTTATATGCCGTTTTTCCCTCATAAAGCCGGAACGTACCGTAACAGAACGGATTCGTGGCCGCCATAAATCTGCTGCCCGGCTTTTTGGCGCCTCTGGCAAAAGCCGATATTTTCCCCCGTTCCTTTGTCAGAACCGTTATTCTTTTGTCCATCTCCAAAACAGGGACAGCCTTTAAGACTATCCCTGTTACTTCCACAAAATCCTGCATGCCAGCTCCTGCTCCCGCTACAGCCCTGCCTCATCAGTTCTGTCCTTTTCTACTGCCTGCTGCCCAAAAACAGCCTCTGCAGTTTTTAACCGATCCTCTGCAGTCTCTGCTGCTTCCCTGTAGCTTAAGTAATCCGCAACCTTGCCACTCATATAAAAGGTATCCCAGCATTCCCTATCACGCATCTTCCGCTTCCTCCCATAGATTAGATACTAATAGGGTTCGTTCTTTCCCGGAAAATATGTGTGGTAGTTTCTCCCTTATCTGGTAATGTCTTTTGCGTTATAACCAAAGTTTTTTAAAAGGAAATCGCTGTCGCGCCAGTCTTTCTTGACCTTTACCCACAGCTTCAGATTCACCTGTGTTTCCAACAGATCTTCAATTTCCTTTCTCGCACGGCTTCCGATCTTTTTCAGCATACTGCCGCCCTTTCCGATAATGATCCCTTTGTGGGAATCACGCTCACAGACGATCGTTGCATCAATATCCACGATGCTGTCATCCGCTCTCCACTTCATCTGATCAATGGAAACTGCTATCCCGTGTGGGATCTCCTCATCCAGACAGCGGAGCGCCTGTTCGCGGATCAGCTCTGAAACGATCTGCCGCTGTGGCTGGTCTGTCACGGTATCTTCATCATAAAACATCGGTCCGTAAGGCAGATATTTAAAGATAGAGTCGATCAGATCCTGTGTATTATCTCCCTTCAGCGCCGAAACCGGAACGATCTCCGCAAAATCCAGCTCTTTTCTGTATGCATCGATAAAAGTCAGGATTTCTTCTCTTTTTACCGTATCCGTCTTATTGATGACAAGTATGACGGGCGTTTTGGTCTTTTTCAGCTGTTCGATGATATGTCTCTCCCCGGCGCCGATAAAGGTGGACGGTTCCACCAGCCACAGGATCACATCGACCTCGGACAGCGTATGCTGCGCCACGTTTACCATGTAGTCGCCCAGCTTGTTTTTTGCCTTGTGGATACCCGGCGTATCCAGAAAGACGATCTGTCCCTGCTCACATGTATATACAGTCTGTATTTTATTTCTGGTTGTCTGCGGCTTATTGGATGTGATCGCGATCTTCTGTCCGATCAGCCGGTTCATCAGTGTTGATTTTCCTACATTCGGTCTTCCGATCAGCGTCACAAAACCGCTCTTTTTATCTGCTTCCATATATTCTTCCTTTATCCCTCTTGTCGGAGCTTTTGTTTACGACTCCGGTTTATCTGTTTCTTCTTCCTTCCGCATGACCTGTTCCACTGCAGCATTCAGCTGTCCGCTTTGCTGTTTTAATTTCTCCATCTTCTCAGCCAGCTTTCTTTCCCGTTTCTTTTTGCTTTTCTTCACGATCATTCGGATCACAAGCACGATCGCTGCAATGACTACCGCCCAGATCAGTAAATACGGCAATGCGATCACAAGATCGATCAGGAAGTTTTTAATGCCCTGCAGTACACGCTTCACACTTGTTACAAAACCATCTGTCATACGCTGCAGATCTGATTTCGGCTCCTGCGTATCCGGCGTGTAGATCGTCACCTCTTCCACGGAAAGAGTGATGGTTGCATAGTCGACCTGATTGTCGTATGTACGAAGCTGTGACTCCATGGACTGGATCTGATAGCGCACTTCCGTCAGCCTTGTCTCCAGTGCAATGATCGCATCCACGCTTTCCGCTTTTTCCATCAGCGCCATGAGTCTTTCCTGCTCAACTTCAAGTGCCTCTTTCCGACTCTTTGTGTCTACATAGGAAAGTGTCACATCATCGGTTGACTCCGATTTTCTCGTGACATTTGCATTTTCGGAAACCATGGTCACCATTTCATCCATTTTGTCAGCAGGTACTCTGACCGTATAGTCGGCTGATCTGTTGCCTTCATATCCATAGCTGCTTCCATAGGTATTGCTGCTTTCTATATAACCGCCCAGTTCCGCAACCTTTGCGTCAATCTGCGAAAGCAGCTCATCAAAGCTCTGCGTTTCCACACCGATATCCATGCGGCGGATCAGCTTTCTGCCCTGTTCCACCTGCTTTTGTACATTTTCCGCTGTACTCGCCCCGGATCCCGTATCGCTATTTTGCGCTACCGCATCATATTCGTAAACACCCTCCGAAGCTGCTTCATCCGCTGCCTCCTCCGTCATCATATCGGAAGCTGCCATTGTCTGCGCCGCCTTATTGGACGATGCTGTATCATAACTGCTGCTTCCGCAGCCTGTCAGAAGCAATGCCAGACCCAATGCACAAAGTATTCTCTTTTTCATAGTAACCCTCCTTTTGCTGTTCTCCATAACCTCTTTTCCTTTTGCATCTCTGTTATTTATAATACGTTTCCTCCTTCTCTTATTTATGGTGTATTACACAAGCGTTTCCACACAAAGGAAGCTGCCTGCCTGTTCTTTGATCTTATCCTCGTTACCGACTACACAGAATGCCCCTGTCTCCAGCATGGCTGCCACCTGGGCGGAAAGAGCGTGGATATCCGCTACCTGACAGGAAAGGATCTCATCCCGTTCCTGCTGTTCTTCCGCAAAGCTGTAGCCTGACATATAAGCGCCAAAGCTTCTGCTGCCCTGTGCGCTCGGTGGGAGTGGTGTATCCTTCTCGGAGATCGCGCCGATCACATACTTTGTCATGATCTCTTCATCTGCTGCAAATTCCTGCAGATACGCCGGTGCCTTCTCGTAAACAGCAACCGTCTTTTCCAGATTCGGATCTCTGTAGGACACAAAATAGCTGAGACCTGATTTTGTAAAGTTGCTCATACAGCCATATGCGCCGCCTTTGACTCGTACCCGGATCCACAGATAATCATATCCCATCATAATGCGCAGCACACGGAGTGCTCCTGTATATGGAAGTCCCGCTTTTCTGAAATCGCCAGCCCGGCAGACATACTGGACTCCCGCACTGGTACACAGCCCTTCCTGTTTTTTTACAGGATCCGCACGGAATGCTTCCTGCACATTGTTTTCCGCAGAAAGTCCCTTATGGAACGGCAGAAGCGCTTCCATAAACAGTTTCTTTCCTTCTTCCGTGCCCGTGTAATCATAAAGCACTCTGTTCCCATTCAATATAAAGGAAAGCAGCGTTTTCATTTCCCTGATACATTCTGCTTTGCGTTCGTCAAAATGATTATACAAATCTGTCAGGAAACGGAAAAATCCCAGACCGCTGAACCGGTCAGATGCCCATGCACTTTCCGAAATATAAGAAAGTGCCCGCAGTGATGCAGTCGAATGGCCCGCACTTGTCATCTGTGCCTGCAGCCTTGCTTTTACCTCACCCAGAATCTCTTTCAGACGTTTTTCATCCTCAAAAACAGACTGTGTCAGGATCTCCCTGATCAGATCCACTGCCTTTGGTGTATTCCCATATAACACTTTTGCCCTGGCCTCAAAGGTCAGTTCAAATTTACTGTAATCCTTTGCATCTGTATAAGTGGCTGCATCAAAGATAATACCTCCTGTCTGCAGATTGATCTCATTAAACAGCTCTCCGTAGCTTCTCTTTTCCGTGCTCAGAAGTCCCAGCACATTTTTCAGAAGCCCCAGATACGGAAGCTGCTCTTTTTTGATGTCCCGGATCTTAAATACTATATGCAGATAAGAAACCCCGTTTGTAAAGATCGGATGAGACAAAAGGATCGTATTTTCAAAAGGCTCCTTCTCGTTCAGGAACGGATGTGCTTCTTTACCCAGGTCTTCTCTTTTCAGCACCGGGATCTTTGCCAGATCTTCCGGGGAAGATTCTTCTTCCTGATATGCCTTCAGTGCCTTTGTCTCTGCGATCACAGCCTGCAACTCTTCTGCGGAAAGAGAAGCCTTTTTCTTTGCAAGCATCTCTTTCAGTTTTTCACTTTCTCTGCTCTCCATTCCTTTTTCAGGAAGCAGGGATACGATTGATTTATGTGTATTATTCAGAATCTGATTTTCCACAAGCTGTTCAAAATAATCAGTCTGTACCAGCTTCTTCAATGCGTCAAAAGTCTCATTCGCTTCAATATGCATAAATGGAGCCTTGTCATCATACAGCCAGCTGTCCAGTGCCTGCAGACCATACATCAGCCCTTTTGGATACGCCCCGAAATCTGCTTCCTTATATTTAAACTCATAGCAGTTAATAGCAGCAAGCAGGGCATTTTTATCAATGCCGTTCTTTACCTGCTCTCTTAAAGCCTGCTCTACGGTTTCCACAAATGCTTTCTGATCGGATAAACCGGCATTTTTTGCCACAAAAGAAAAATACGGCTGCAGAATTCCATTTTCGCAGACACTGTAAACATCTTCACCTATTCCTTTTTCCATCAGAGCCACCTTGACCGGAGCGCCCGGTGCGGAGCAAAGAGCATAGTCAAGAACCTGCAGTGCGATATAAAGCTGTCTGTCCAGACTGTTGCAGATGCTGACATTATAAGAAAAATAAGCGGCGTTTGTAATATCATCCGAAT
>OHOJ01000648.1_pt1 | contig 11099 bp, 9 predicted proteins | sample 1569791 | NCBI WGS metagenome assembly OHOJ01 (sample SAMEA3879542, study PRJEB24766) | human gut metagenome | biome: human-associated habitat; feature: feces | place: USA | collected 1985/1987
TGCACTATGTGATAAGCAGTGAATGTCCGGGGGTTATATATGAAGAAATGGATGCAGATTTCCATATGATAAAAAGTGTGGTACCATATCGTTATCAGTATCATCTGCGGCCGGAAACGTTTCCGGATAACGAGATTTTCTGTATGGTGACGAATACGGCAAACGGAACGCTGGAACTGCGTGTCAATCCAAAGCACCGACTCTTAAGGATTCTTGAGCCTGTGATGTATCACCCGAAAGTTCACCGGATGATGGAGGTCATCTATGAGAATATCAAGCAGCGGGTTATCAATACGCAGCATCGTTGGAATAAGATTGTTGATTTCGGCGGTTCGTTCGTAGATGACTGGAAAAATCAGGAGAATGTGCCGACAGTGAGCTGTATCTGGTGCCTGGAAGGCGATTTTGATGTATCTGTGAATGAATTTATTGCGCAGACCCTGACACAGAAAGAACGTGTGGATCTGGGACTTGTGGGACTGGTTTTCCGCAGGGAAGATTTTATTGACTGGTGGTTTGCACCAAGAGAGTAGAGTGATTATGGAAGAGAAAAAAGAAATGTCAACAGAAGAAATAAAGATGGACAATGATCCAAAGGGCGAGGGAAAGGAGAAAGCTTCTTCGCCTCTGCGGGAAGTGCTCAGCTGGGTAGTCACTCTGCTGGCAGCCTTCGCGCTGGCGATGGTTTTGAAGAATTACGTGATCATCAATGCAACAGTCCCGACCGGATCGATGGAGCATACCATTGAACCGGGCGATGACCTGTTCGGGCTGCGGCTGGCGTATCAGTTTTCAGAACCGAAGAGAGGAGATATCGTGATTTTCCGGTTCCCGGATGACGAAACGCAAAAATACGTCAAGCGTGTGATTGGTCTGCCCGGAGAAAAGGTTACCATTGAGGATGCGAAAATCTATATCAATGACTCTGAGACTCCTTTGAAGGAGGATTACCTGAAAGAGACATGGACAGAGGCAACCGGACCGTTTGAGTTTGAGGTTCCCAAAGACAGTTATCTGGTACTTGGAGACAACCGGAATGATTCCTATGATGCCAGATATTGGGATCATACCTATGTCAGCAAAGATAAAATTATCGGAAAAGCTTATTTCATATACTACCCATTCCAAAGACTGGGCAGTCTATATAAATAAATCATTAAATAATTAACAAGGAGGCTATCATTATGCCAGAAAATTCAAGTTGCAGCGGAGCATCATCCTGTTCCAAAGAAAGCTGTGAGGGATGTTCCCATAATTCTCAGAATCCGCAGAGTATGCTCGAAGCGATGAATGCATATTCCAATATCAAACATGTGATTGGAGTGGTCAGCGGAAAGGGAGGTGTCGGTAAATCATTTGTTACTTCTTCCCTGGCGGTACAGATGGCGAAAGCAGGATATAAAGTGGGAATTCTGGATGCCGATATTACCGGACCGTCCATTCCAAAGATGTTTGGAGCACACGGTCAGCTGGTCGGTGACGAAAAAGGAATGTATCCGTATGAGACAAAAGAAGGAATCAAAATCGTTTCCATCAATCTTCTGATGGAAGATGAAGAGGCACCGGTTGTCTGGAGAGGACCTGTGATTGCAGGGGCTGTGAAACAGTTCTGGAATGAGGCTGTCTGGGGCGATGTGGACTATCTGTTTGTGGACATGCCACCGGGAACCGGTGATGTACCGCTTACCGTGTTCCAGTCCCTTCCGGTGGACGGTATCGTTATTGTTACATCTCCACAGGAACTGGTACAGATGATCGTAAAGAAAGCTTTCCATATGGCAAATATGATGCATATACCGGTACTTGGACTGGTGGAAAATTTCAGTTATCTGAAATGCCCGGATTGTGGAAAGAAGATCGCACTGTTTGGAGAAAGCAACATTGACGAAGTTGCCGCAAAAGAAGGAACCAGAGTTCTTGGCAAACTGCCATTGGATCCGGCATATGCGAAAGCTGCGGATGCCGGTGCATTCTATGAGATGGAAAATCCGTATCTGGATGCCGCTGTGGATGCGTTAAAGACAATTTAAGACAAGAAAAGACCTGTCAGTGAATAAATCACTGGCAGGTCTTTTTTGCTTATTTCTGGCTTCCTGAAACTGTAGATTCGGTATTGCTGTCCGACTCTGTTCCCGTAACGGTTTCTTCCACAGCAGGATCTTTGTATGTGTACGTGTTGGATTCACGGAAAATCGTACTGTTGGAACCCATCTGGCACACTTTAATGGTATCACCGTCTTTGACACTGTCTTTTGGAATAATCAGACAACCGGAATTGCTGAAGGTTGTATTGACTTTCTCGTCATTTACAAATACCTTACTCCATTTGGTGAAGTTGTTTCCATAGACAAACACTTCCGATCCGCCGATGGAATCCGACGTCTCAGATACCGTTACATCATCAATTCCCATTACAATGTCGGTTGCAGGGTATTTGTCTTTGCCATCATAGCAGTAACGGTTTCCGTAAAGAATGTCATACTGCAGATTATCCAGTCCGTCCAGATATGCAGTGTGGTCTGTGTTGTTCATCTGGGTCTGATGGTAATTTAAGATGGTTCCCTCATGAATACCTGTGGAATCCGTAATGCTTGCCATCAGCTGGTATGCATACAGATCTGCATCCTGCTTCTTTAATCCCATGTTATTCCATGTGACATATTTTGTCTTGTAGATATCACCGGATTTCATATCGGAGTCTTCCAGACCCATGGTTGGAAGATGATCACCGAACGCTACCACGATGGTATCTTCATCTCTCTTGGAGAGCTCTGTAATCAGATCATTCAGGAATGTATCTACTTCATTTAACTGGTTGACGTAATAAGTCCACTGGTTTTTCTTTTCTTCATCATTCACACCGCTGACGGTATATACCGGATTTGCGATAACCGGAGTCTTTGGATAATCACCATGTGTACCTACGGTAATGGTGTAGGTAAAGTCCGGCTGATTCGGAGTGGAATCTAAGGTTTTGATTGTTTCAGGAACAAGAATATCATCGGTAGCCCAGCTTCCGTTTGGCGTATAACTCTGAATGTTCATCAGTTCCTTGCTGGTGAAAGTATCAAATCCCATCATGGAAAAGGCATTGACACGGCTGTAAAAGTTACCGCCATTGTTATGTACGGCATGGGTTCCATATCCGATGGAAGCCAGATCAGCAGCAGTGCTCTCGCAGTCTGTCTTTTTCAGGATTGTTTTATACGGATACTCGCCGGTTCCGAAGTACTGCATACTCATACCGGAGAGAACTTCAAACTCAGTGTTTGCGGTTCCTGCGCCAACAACCGGAACTGTCAGGTAACCACTCGTGTAGTTCTTCTCGAGATTGTGGAAGGTAGGAATCGGATCCTGATTATAATTCAGAAACTTGATCTCATCCGGATCACAGAATGATTCAAGAAGAATACAGATAATATTTGGTGCATTCTTTTTGGTGACAGTTGTTTCTTTTTTCGTGTCATTTACATTTTTTTCAATCGAAGCAATTTTCTGCTCGGAGTAGTCATCCGGCTTGCTCATTCCACGGTCTACCACACTCGAAGAGAATCCATAGATAAAACCGTAGTTTTCATATCCCTGTGCAATGTTGGAGAAGTAGCTTGCAACAACATTGGCATTCTGTGCAGCAGAGGTTGTAACAGGAAGACCGACAAACAGTACCGATACAATGGCACCTACTACAACAATTTTATGGGTCTTGCCCTGATAGCGCGGTCCTTTAATGAAGAGTGCAACACAAAACAGAAGGAACAGACCGAGCCCGATGACTACGATGGTAGCTTCTTCTGCCGTGAAATAGTTGGTATTGTTCATGGCAAACAGATCATTGATACATTTAAGGTCTGTAAAGCCAAACGGTGTTACACGGTTTGAAAGGATGCATCCGTTAATGATTCCAAGGAGCACCCAGAAACCGCTGATAATGATCCGCCAGAATGCACGTCTGCGGAACAGATAAACAAAGCTTAAGGATGCAAATACAATAAAGGCATTATAAAAAAATGCACCGGTATGCATCCCAACGAAGGAACATGCCGAGAGAAAACTCCTTCGGGAAAGAACCTCCACCATAAATACGATCCCACAGGATATCAACATGTGGAACAGCAGGGAATATTTATTCAGAAATGAGATCCGACGCAGGTAAGCTTCGGAATGTTGTTTTTCAACTCTGGTGAATAGTTTTTCTTTGATAATACTAAAAAATTTCTTCATCTTTACCTCTCCTTTACTCGAACTATAGATTACTAAAAAAGGATAGTAAAGACAAGAGGTAAAATTTATAAAAAAACCCCGTTAAAAACGAGGTTTTTTTGCAATATGAATAAATTGTGAACAAACGGTGTTCTTATCGGTTGGAACGTCTCCAGATGTGCATCTGGTCTGCCTCTTTGATCAGATCATCACGGAAGTCCGGATGTGCAATGGAAATCAGAGCCTCTGCCTTCTGCCAGGTAGATAATCCCTTTACATTGACCATGCCATATTCGGTAACGACATAGTGGGTATTTGCACGGGTGTCTGTGACAATGGAACCTTCTGCCAGGGTCGGGCGGATGCGGGAATGCATAACACCTTTCTTATCCGTGAATGTGGAAGAACAGCAGATAAAGCTCTTTCCACCTTTGGACATATAAGCACCGAGAACGAAGTCAAGCTGTCCGCCGGCACCACTGATGTGTTTGGTTCCGGAAGACTCGGCACTGATCTGTCCGAACAGGTCGATATCTACACAGTTGTTGATGGAGATGAAGTTGTCCAGTGCTGCGATGGAGCGGATATCGTTGGTGTAACTGACAGGTGCGCTCATCAGTTCTGGATTTTCATCCAGATAATCATACATCTTCTTGGTTCCGGCACCGAAACCATATACCTGACGGTAGCGGTCAATGTTTTTGCAGGCACCGGTAATCTTTCCGGCTTTGGCAATGTCTACGAATGCATCTACATACATTTCTGTGTGAACACCAAGATCCTTTAAGTCGGACTGTGCGATCAGGGAACCGACTGCGTTTGGCATACCACCGATACCAAGCTGCAAGCAGGCACCGTTTGGAATCTGGTCTACGATCAGCTGTGCAACTTTCTGGTCTACTTCGGTAGCAGGACCGCCGGCACCGAGTTCTCCGATTGGAGGATTGGAGCCTTCTACGATTGCATTGACTTTGGAAATATGTATACCGTTTTCTGTTCCGCCAAGGCAGCGCGGCATATTTTCGTTGACTTCTACGATGATATGTCTGGCTGTCTCACACATTGCACCAAGATGGGAAGCACTTGGCCCGAAGTTGAAGTATCCATGCTTGTCCATTGGAGCAACCTGGAACATTGCCACATCATCCGGACAATCCAGCTCACGGTAATAACGAGGGAGCTCGGAATAACGGATCGGGCTGTAGAATGCACAGCCACGTGCGATCATATGACGTTCGATTCCGGACATATGCCAGGAATTCCATGTAAAATGTTCGCCGGCGTCTTCGCGCTCAAATACGGCAAGCGGTTTTAAGAGGATTCCGCCACGCAGGTTGATATCCTTCAGTTCATCGGTACGCTTGGCAAGTGCTTTGTCCAGTGCATCTACGGTGTTGGTACACCAGCCATAGTCTACCCAGTCACCGGATTTGATTACTTTTACGGCTTCGTCTGCTGAAACGAGCTTCTGTCTGTATTCTTCTGAAAAATCCATTCGTATAAGACCTCCTTGTATGTCTTAGCGTGAAGTTGTGAACAGAAATACAACAACTTCGTTAATTTATTAACAACATTATAACATTTATGGATTTCAAAAACAATGGGGAGTGCTGGAAAACGTAATTATTCTGTGGTACACTTTAAGGGAAAAAGTCCTGAGGTAGACAGGGAGAGGGCATATAGAAGATATTTGAGAGAAAAAATTCTAAGATAGACAGGGCAGGGATATATGGAAGATTTTTAAGTTGAAAAGTCCCGAAGAAGAGTCAGAGTGGGATATATAGAAAAAGTTTCCACTGATATGTCCCGGAAAGCGTTAAAAATGGGATATAGAAGTGCAGATATTATGTATATGTCCCGAACGAAAATAAAAGTGGGACATAAAAGAAGAAATATTGTGCATATGTCCCAAACGAAAACGAAGCTGGGACAGCGAAAAGAAGATATTGTGTATATGTCCTCAAATGTTCGACATCGCACATGGTATCTCTATGAAGAAAATATTTACAGGAAGGAAAAGAAGATGGAGAATCATACAATTGTTACTTTAAAAAAGGGAGAAGGCCGCACGATCAAGGCGGGTGGCGCATGGATTTTTGATAATGAGATTGATACGATTGTGGGGACATTTACCAATGGAGATGTGGTGACGGTACATGATTTTGATGGATATCCGATGGGAAAGGGATTTATCAATCAGAATTCGAAGATCCGCATCCGGATGCTGACCCGTCATGCGGATCAGGAGATTAACGAGAATTTTCTTCGTATGCGTGTAAAGAATGCCTGGGAATACCGGAAGACAACGGTGGATACATCTTCCTGTCGTGTGATTTTCGGGGAAGCGGATTTTTTGCCGGGACTGGTGGTTGACAAGTATGAGGATGTGCTGGTGGTGGAATGTCTGGCACTCGGTATGGAGCAGTTCAAGGAAACAATCGTTTCATTATTAAAAGGGGTACTGAAAGAGGACGGTATTTCTATCCGTGGAGTCTATGAGAGAAGTGACGCCAATGAGCGCAGGAAAGAAGGACTTCCGAAGGTGAAAGGATTTATTGGGGAAACATTTGATACAGAGGTGGAGATTACGGAAAATGGCGTGCACTATCTGGTCGATGTGGTAAATGGCCAGAAGACGGGCTTTTTCCTGGACCAGAAGTATAACCGGCTGGCAATGCAGCGGATCTGTAAAGGAAAGAGAGTTTTGGACTGTTTTACACATATGGGAACGTTTGCACTGAATGCAGGAATCGCAGGTGCTTCCGATGTGACGGGACTTGATATTTCGGAATATGCGGTGCAGCAGGCAAATGCCAATGCCGTGCGTAATCATCTGGAAGATACGGTACATTTTCGCTGTGCAAATGTACTGGACGAGCTTCCGAAACTGGCAGAAGCCGGAGAAAAGTATGATGTAGTCATTCTCGACCCGCCGGCATTTACGAAATCCCGTGAGGCCACGAAGAATGCCATCAAAGGTTATCGGGAGATCAATATGAAAGGGTTAAAGCTGGTAAAAGACGGCGGATACCTGGCAACCTGTTCCTGTTCCCATTTTATGACACAGGAACTGCTGGCAAAGACGGTGAAGGAAGCTGCAAAGGCGGCACACAAACGGCTGCGTCAGGTGGAATTCCGTACGCAGGCACCGGATCATCCGATTCTGTGGTCGGCAGAAGAATCGTATTATCTTAAATTCTATGTGTTCCAGATCGTGGATGAAAAATAAAGTGTTGTAGTAGATAAAAAAGGTATCGAAATAATCCGAAGAATGCTTATTTATAGGGGTTCCGGAACAATTCTCTGATATGAAATAAAAGACTGACACACCTTTTGACACACTTTTATAGAAAAATATCTCGAAATAAGCAAATCCTCTTAGTTCATTTGCGCCCTTGTTGGATTGTGCTACACGATTTTCAAGGGAAAACGAAAATAGCCGCCATTACTGCGAATAATGACGGCTGTTGATAAAACAGTTACTTAATATATTCGGGTAAACCGCTTCTCTGGCTTTCCCTTTTTCTACGCATAATATAACATATCTTATGAGTTGATGCAAGGAAAAGTGTAAAACGGTTCATAATTTATAACATGTCATGTTTTCAGATCAGTGATGACTTATTTCGGTTATAATAAAAGGAGAAAGCTCTCGATTGACTAACCGGGTATAAACTCCATATAATAGTGGTAACCGAATGGAGGAGCTATAGAAGGAGGGAGCATTATGCAGGCATTATCAAAAGCAAAAGTTGGTGAAAATTATACCATTCAGTGGTTATTCGGATTACCGGAAGTTGTAGAATTCCTGCACCGCCATCATGTAGAAGAAGGTGGCAGCGTACAGGTGATTCAGAAATTATCCAATGGGCTGATCATCGGTGCCAATGGAGAACGGTTCGCCATGGGAAATGAGATTGCAGATCGTATTCAGGTATAAGTACACCCGGCTATAGAAAACAGACACCCCGGTATCCGTTATAAAAACGGCTGCCGGGGTGTTTTGGGTAAAAAAATGAAAAAGGCAGTATACTTGCATTTTAGAGAGCATTATGGCATAGTTGAGAAAGAAAATCGAAAGCGAAGGATGAAAAGAGGAAAAATGAAGTTTCGAAAAGCTAAGCAGGACGATAAGGAAGAAATTCTTGCGCTGTATCAGTCGCTGATCGGTACTCCATACTGCGCATGGGGCAATGGGTATCCAGGAGAACAGGAATTTGATTATGATATGAAAAGAAAAGCTCTTTTTTGTATGGAAAATGAAGATGGAGAAATCATTGGCACGATCACAGTGGATGAAGATCCGCAGGTGGAAGCACTCACCTGCTGGTCCAAAACACTGCAGCCGTCTGCGGAGCTTTCCAGACTCGGGGTACGCACCGATATGCAGAATCAGGGAATTGCCCGGCGGCTTCTGCAGTATGGCATGGAAGAATTGAAAAAACAGGGAAAAAGGAGTGTACATTTTCTCGTGTGTAAAACAAATAAAAAAGCGCTCCGTTCTTATGAAAAACTGCATTTTGACGTAGTGGGAGAGAGCGATTTATTTGACGAGGACTGGTGGTGCTACGAGAAAGAACTTTAAAAATCAAGTACAGGAAGTTGGAAAATATGCAAATAGGACAGAAAAAAACAACGGGACAGAAGATGAAAAAAGAGAGGAACAGGGGAAGAGAAACGGATAGAAAACCGAACATAAGCCAGATACAAAAAACAGGCGAACACTGCATTTACGCAAAAAGATGCGGAGGATGTGACTATCAGGGAATTTTGTACAGTCAGCAGCTTTCCAAAAAGCAGAGTTACATGCGCAAACTCATGGAACCGTTTGGAAAGATCAATCCAATCATCGGGATGGACGATCCATACCACTATCGGCATAAAGTACAGGCGGCTTTTTCCTGCAATAAACGCGGACATATTGTGGCAGGCGTATATGAGAAACATTCGCATGACATCGTGGATGTAGAGCAGTGCCAGATCGAGGATGCACAGGCAGATGCCATTATCCGTGAAATCAAAAATATGATGCGTTCTTTCCGGATTCGTGCATATGATGAGGATACCGGATATGGGCTGCTGCGTCATGTGCTGGTGCGAAAGGGCTATCACAGCGGACAGATTATGGTGGTGCTTGTACTGGTATCTCCGATCCTTCCATCCAAAAATAATTTTGTCAAGGCACTGCGGAAGAAGTTCCCGGAGATCAGTACAGTAGTGATCAATGTCAATGACCGCAAGACCAGCATGGTGCTCGGGGAGCGCAATATTACGGTTTATGGAAAAGGATTTATTGAGGATGAACTGTGCGGATGCACATTTCGTATTTCACCGACTTCATTTTATCAGGTAAATCCGCAGCAGACAGAAAAACTCTACCGGAAAGCCATTTCCTGTGCAAAACTGACGGGAAAAGAAACTGTGATCGATGCGTACTGCGGTACGGGCACGATCGGGCTGATTGCCAGCAGCCGCGCAAAGCATGTGATCGGAGTGGAGTTAAACCGTGATGCGATAAAGGATGCTATCTCCAATGCAAAGCGCAATCATATTCACAATGTTACTTTTTATAATGAAGATGCCGGACAATTTATGGTAGAGATGGCAGAAAAAGGAGAACATGCGGATGTGGTCATTATGGATCCGCCGCGTACGGGAAGCGATGAGGCGTTTCTTTCCTCTGTAGTGCGACTGGCTCCGAATAAAGTCGTGTATGTATCCTGTGGTCCGGAAACGCTGGTGCGGGATCTGAAGTATCTGACAAAGCATGGATACCGGATGAAAGAGTGTACACCGTTTGATCTTTTTCCGTTTACGAAACATGTGGAGTCGGTTGTTCTTCTTTCCCAACTCCGTCAGAAGCCGGATGATTATATTGATGTGGATATTGATGTTGCTGAATTGGAAGGTACTTCAGCAGAGACAAAGGCAACCTATGAAAAGATAAAGAAGTATGTTGCAGAGCATAATGATGGGATGAAGGTTTCGAATCTCTATATTGCTCAGGTAAAACGGAAATGTGGTATTGAATTGGCTGAGAATTTCAATTTGCCAAAGTCGGAGGATGCTAGACAGCCACGGTGCCCGAAGGAGAAGGAAGAGGCAATTGTGGAGGCACTGAAGGCGTTTCAGATGATATAAACATACTGGAGCAAGTTTATTTATAATTAAAATTGAGGTTTTCATATATTAGGATGGAACTTATACTTAATCAGAAGAGGTCATAGGCTCTGTTGGTTCTACATATTATGAAGATGTGGATAAGGTTGGTATTTGTTATTTTATAGGAACACCTTTTAGGAAAAAAGGATATATGACAGAGGCGATAAATGCATATGTTCAGTTTTTCTTTAAACAATATAGTGAGTCTGAAATAATAGCAACTATTCTCGATGCGAATACACCATCATGGAAAGTAGCAGAGAAATCTGGTTTCAACTTAATAGAAAAGAAAATGTACAAAGATATTGATGATGAAAAAGAAGAATTGTATCGCTTTTATGTAATACGAGGCCAGGAGGATAAATAAATGGAGATAAGAGTAGTTAATCATAATGATATCGAGGAGCTTGCCGGAGTAATGGGACAGGCATATTCAGAGGAGCCTTGGAATGAGGCTTGGGTTCAGGAAAAGGCAGTAAGAAGAGTGCAGTCCATTTTGTGTGGATTTGAGGCCCTGGGTTTAGCTGCAGTAGAAGACGGTGAAATTATAGGTGGTCTTTTGGGATTTGTGGATCCTTATGCAGACTATGATATGTTCTTTGTTTCAGAAATTTTTGTTGCTCCAAAGTGGAAGAGAAAAGGAGTAGGGCGTAAGCTGCTTAGTGCCTTAGAAGAGCAACTTAAAGTAAAGGATATTTATACAATAGAACTTATTTCTATAAATGATAATCTAGAGT
>OHOJ01000653.1_pt1 | contig 11047 bp, 3 predicted proteins | sample 1569791 | NCBI WGS metagenome assembly OHOJ01 (sample SAMEA3879542, study PRJEB24766) | human gut metagenome | biome: human-associated habitat; feature: feces | place: USA | collected 1985/1987
TGTAAAATTTATATACTCTTCATAGATAGTAATGGCATCAAAATTTTGTAGGAATTTTGCTTTAGCAGATGCAGTCACATTGGGAAGCTTAAAGACATTAACAAATCCAGTTTTTGCATCTAGATTTTCTGTAAGATACTGGCTTTGCGTAATTACAAGTCCTTTTTGATCTGCTGTAGATTTATATGCAAGCTGCAGAGGATTCAAAATGCTTCCAGGGGACTTAGGTTCTCTGCATGATTTAATAACATATCTGTTAAGTTTTTGGACAAGTGCATCTTCAAACTTGGCAAAAACCTGATTGTCAAGATGATACATAGTTTTTCTTTTGGTATCGGAGATCTTATCCAGAAGTATAAGTGCATCATTTTCTATAGCAATTTGCGATATTTTGGATACAGCCATCTTTATATATGCATTTTTAATATCAGCAGCACTGCTGTCCTGAATCCAATCATATATTTTTTCACTATATTTTTTTGACGAAATGGATAGTAATTTGTCCCGGTAGTCCACATTACCAAGTACATTTAAGCTTCCTCTTTGAATTACTTTACCATCGGCATCCAAAAGTACATAATATAATAGATCCTCTGTGCTTCGGACAATGGAAAGAATATTTTTGATTTCTTTATTACTATTTATATCATCTGTAATTTGCCTGGATGTATCTTCTACTATAGATTTTCCCTGTTTAATCGTGAAAGAAAAAATATATTTATCATATGTATATCTACGTCTATAAGTAATATCCATGGTTGCGGGAAAATGAACAGCTTTTTCTTTATATGCGGTTGCTTCTTTTGATAAAGTATCTGTCAGATGATTAAAATATAAGTACAGTTCTCTTCGTATATGCGGAGGAATAAATTCACCATCAACTGTTGTTTTATTTACAAGTTGAGATCCCTTTTTATGCGCAATCCGAGGTTCAAATAATTTCGGACGGAAATAAATAGTTGGAGAAGCATTCAGTACGAGATCTGTATGTTTCATATTCTCAGGCGAAAAGAGTGCCAACAATAGCTTCGCATAATCTGTTTTAGTTCTTCCCTCCATATACATATTCCTGTTAGTGATAAGGAACATGAGTGCATTGCCATTTGCCACAAGATTTTCAACTTGTTTACGGTCAATATGTAGAAATTCCATTTTGATAGATACTGCATTTATGGCAGAAAAAAACTGATCAGATGACTTGTATTTTGAAATATCTGTATTTTTTATCTCTTCTAAATCGTAATAGCTATAAGCGATGGAGTTTAAAATAACTTCCCTATAGTATGAGAGGATTTTATAAAGATTAAGTGCATATTGTTCTTGAGTTATAGTGCCATCTTTTAGTTTGGCGGATGTAAATAATTTGCCGTTATATATCTCATAAATATCTCTTGTGACATTTACAGGAGATTTCATATTTTTTACAAGTGTAAATTTATCTGCGCCTTCTAAAAATGCTTTTTTTACATCTTTAGGAAATGCTGTTTTTGGAACATTCATCATAGCATCTATTGATTTAGCTACAGAATATAACTCAACATAATTATCGGTTACTTGTTTTAATAAAACCGGTTTTGTATCGTCACATAACATGAAGAGATAATATTTATGATCCATTCTGATAATCGTATATCTGTCTTTTGATAATTTTTCATTGTAGGATCTGGAGTACCATTTTCCGTTGTATTTTGCAGGCGTGCCAAAACACAGAGGAATATTCACCGTATCATCTTTCAGCTTTTTAGTAAGATAGTTCCGCATCAAATTTGTTGCTTTATAATTTACATTTAAGGCAAGTTTCAGGTCGTTAAGTACCTCTGTATATTCAGATAGTTCTTCCTCATTTGATGCTGTAAAACAGCATATGAACTTTCTTACAGCAGTCACAGATGTTGTAAAATTCACGATAAGTCGTCTGTATACTGCATTTACTCTTACTTTTTCACCTGTTTTTATATCTGAACGTTCAATATTGCCTTTGGCTTGAATAACTTTGTTATAGAGTTTATTGCAATATTCCGTCAAGCTATTACTGATTGGCTCATTAACATACTCTTCAATTTCTGCCAAAGAATATATGGATTTATTTATATTGATGTTTATAGCATCTACAGCCTTTTGCTTTTTGACAGGTGTCTGTTTAGATGATATTATATCTACCATCATTTTATCGTATATTTTATCAACAAGTAATTGATGATCGTTATATAGGATATGAGATAAAAAACTAAGATCTGATCCTTTTACAAAAACACCATTTAAGTATTGATCAATTTTAGAAAAAAATTCTTGTGTATTTGATACCGTAGGAACGGACGATTCAATATCAGCAAAAAGAGTTTCAAGCAGTTCGCCATTTGATGATATTTTATTGATTTTAAATGCTTTTTCACGAGGAACAAGAACCTGCTTATAAAGCTGTTTTGCTTTACGATAACGAATCTCATCTTTTTGTTCTGTTTTTATCCTGTTATTTTCCATATTTGCAAATTCATTATATCCAGTAACTATCTTATTTCCCTCACAATCATAGATACCAGAAATAAGCAAATTGTATGTGTTGATCCCCTGTGATGAAATACAACAGTTATAGCCATTCGGATCTGTAAATAAATCCCAATTATTTTTGTTTTCCCTATAAAAAGGTGTATTTTCTTCCTTTTGCCGGATAAATATCGGCAGATTGTCAAAATAGATCTGTAAATTTTCGCATACTCTTCGTGGCACCCATATGTTAAGTACATTTTGCAGGCTGGTTATCATATTACGGAATAATGGTATGCTTCCATGCATATTTCTTAAAATCTGCGCTTTCTCATGCTCATTTATACTGTCAAGGTAGTTTGGCATGATTTCCAAATAAAAAGAAGCTTTCTTTAGTGGAACAGGGTACCTGCTGCTTTCTGCATTTATGTACCGGCTTATTTCATTTGCAATAGTTTTTTCCAGCCGATCCATATGATTGCCATATGCCTTCTTATCAATTCTTAAATCATAAATAATATTGTAATCATAAGATATTGTGCTAAGTACGTCTGATATGGCACATGAAATATATTGATTAAAAAATCCGCGGAGTTCTTTTATGAAAGCAAGCTTAGCCTTATCCTGTTCAATATATCCTCTTTTTTCAATTGTTTCCTGCGTATTGCCATACGGAACGAGTTCAAGTTCACAGGCTCTTATAGTGGCATTTCTTTTTGTGTATTTTTCATTTTGCAATTTACTCATAAAAACCTCTTTTCATAGGTGCTGAAATCATAGCTCCAGTTATGGAGGACTATGATGGAGTTATGGATCCAGAGGGCAGATATTTTCTATGTGTATTTATACCGACCTCAAATTTGATAACTAAAGGCAAAGACCCGTGTACATCTATTTTGCTTTGTTATATATTCTAATTATAACCTATTCATTGCCGATAGTCAATAATACACGGCATTAAAACGATTGTGCTTCTCTCCGCCTGCTATAGGCTTGTGGGTTGCCGTGTTCTTGTGGTGTTAATTTGTCTTGTTTAATTTTCTCTTTTATTTATTGCTTTGTTTATATTGCTGCCCTTGAGGGGCAGCTGGAGCGGCTGCGCCGGTAGTCAAGGGATGGTATTTTTTTATAGTGTAGATTTGCGGCAGGGGCAGCTTCTATGTAGAGCCTCCTCAGAGGCGACAAGAAGGCATAATTCTTTTTGCCGTATTATAATGACTATCGGCAAATATATTATTCAGAAAAATTTTTTTCACAAGCGTCGCAGGGCCGTTACCCTCCCATTACCCTTAAGTGATGGATAGTTGGCAGATTTTGATACAAAAAATATCCATCCCTCCTCACATCAGAGAGACGGATTATAGCTTTTATAGCGTTTTTCTGAACTACTCCTTTGAGGCATCCAACATTTTATACGGATATCCATCACGACAAGTAATCCATGAATCTGTATAATAACAGTAAGCCTCTTTATCTATTGTAACAAATGTCTCTATATTTGCTGAGATAAGAAAATCGTTTGTAGGCTGATTTCCGCAATACTTATCCAGTTTATACAGGATCTTTGCCATTGACCTCATTTCATGGATGTCTTCTGGTACTTTGATCATATGAAGTCCTTCATAGTTATCGTTATCTTCTGCAGGGGAATCCATAATACAATAGACATCCTTTGCCATCATATCTTCCAATAATGTGCCACAATCTTTGATAGTGTTATATCCTAATAACGGACTTATACCCATGTCAATCGGTATCAAATTTCTCTCATCAGAAATAGGTTTTATCCTTCCGATCCGGTACAGGTTTATCATTTTAATACCCCATGTATCCCCTGCATCATCTAAAACATGCATTGTCCAGATGCACGCTATATTTACATTTTCATATACAGTGCCATCATCTGGTAAATACAGGTACAAGCACGGGTCATCCTGTTTGGAGTCGTAATTGTATGCATGATAGCTGTTCTTATTGGGGAACGGCGCGCCTGTCTGACATGGTATCTTTTTAATAATTCCATTATCAAGAATCAAGTACAAGTCCGCTTCTACTTTTGCACACCTAAAAGGGAAGTAATTGCTGCATCCATGCATTATCTGTATCACATGTGAGCTATCATAGTCTACATCATGGTATATTGAGGTAAACTGCTTTTTCAGCTCTGCCCTTCTTTCCATACGTGCCCATGTCTTCTTATTTTCGATTTCTTCCCATTCCCCGGTTTCCTTCAGTTTCTTTATATTCATCCGGCGCTCATGTTCCCGCGGATCAACTACAGATAAATCAAACTTTCCGTCAGTTTTTTTAATCAGCTCAATGGATTTTATACGTGAAAACGGCTCCGGGCACTTATTTCTTCCATTCTTATGAACAGACCTTCCAGATGTAAGTGTAGTTAAATGATATGGCCCAATATCTATAATAATCCCATCGAAAGTTTTTTCCGTAGTAATGCTTACTTTGTCTCCCAAAGCAAAATTGGCAGATATATACTGCTGCATATAGGCACCGTAAAACGGTTCCCCGTATACCGGTTCCTCACCCGCACGTATCCGACCACCATTCTTTACAAAGTTTTTGATTTGATCTAATAGTTTATCGTTCATCCCTACACTCTCCTTTTTTCCGCTTTGTATTGTGCTCATCCTTGCACTTTAAGCCCCATCGTACCCAACTTATCAAAACATATCCCACACATATACATGCCAGTAATACCAGAACTCCATATAAACTAACAAACTCCGCTGATATTCCATAGTTCACTGGTATCAGTGCCCTCAAACGAGCCGGCTCTAAGTTGTATGCAGCCATTACTTTTAATCTGTAGCGGTGCAACAAAAAAATCAAAAAGGACGATACTATTGCACCAGCACAACTCAGATAATATAATATCTTTTTTCTCATAAAAACATTACCCTTCTGCTCAAATCTGTTGAAATCAGATATTCTTTATTTTTTTTGTGATCATATCTGCCATATGTGTATATAGTACATTTGGATATTGACGGACTGCTTGATCATAAAATCTCCACATAGGTATATCCTGTTCATAAGCCCCCATATGCCACCTAATACAGGCAATCTCTTCCTGTGTAAGCTGCAGATACTGCATAAGGACCAGCAGAGACTTTTCACCGTGTCCTGGTAATATACTGCGCTCCTCATATCGATAACTATCCGTGCGGGTATCGTAAATATATTGATCACATCTACATATATCATGGTACATACCTATAATATAAGGGCTCTCGGCGCGCTCCCATTTAAGCCCAAGCTTTTCCGTAAGATCTAATAAGCTCTGAGTCATTGCAAAAGAATGATCAAATAAACCGCCCTCATAACTTCCATGTTCGCTTACTGATGCAGGAGCTGTAAAAAATCCTAACTCATCAAGTTCTGAAACTGTCAGATGGTTGTTATGCGGCATGATCTGTCTATACCGCTCTTTGCGTTTTTCCTTATCCAGGTCATTATTTTTCAAATGCTTCTTCTCTGTTTTTGACGTATCCTTTTTTTCATGCATCTGCCTGAGATCAGTAGCAGACCCTTTAACAGTTATACTTTTAGCGTTATGGATGTTCACGTCTGCTGTATTTTTTATGGATACCTCCTTCTGTACAGATTTTCCACTCTGCTCTTTTTTAGACTGTTGCACCTTCCCATTTTCTAATTTTGTTTTTCCGTTATGATTACCCTGCCCTTCTTCCTGTACAGGATCAGTCATTTTATCTACACTATCCCCTGTTCTGTCCTCGGTGTTATCCTTTTCAGTAACAACTCCTTCAATATTGTCACAAGTGGCTGCATTACTGCTTTTTGTATCTGATTTTGATGCAGAAGAATCCGATTTCTCGACCTTTTTATCCATACGATCCTCTGAATCCATATCAAGTTTATAATAAGAATAAGCTTCTTCTGCAGTCCTTCCAGTAAGAATTGAATTGATAACATCGCTACCACGCATATCACCTATGAAGTAGCAGTCATAAAATCCATTTTTATAAAGCAGCTCCGGTTTTTTTGATGGAAACGTTTCTGCATCTCCATCCCTAACGCTTCGCTCCATGAACAACATGATCTTTAACTGTTTCTGTATATCCTGCCATACCTTCATCGTTCCGGATCCTATCTTGTCATAGGCAATAGGAGTGAAGCACAGCAGCACATCAAATTGTTCATGCTTTAGTGTCTCGGTGATATCTTTCTTTTTTGTCACAATCCTCCATTCCGCAATATTTAATATTCCTTTTTTCTCTGCTGCCTGAAACAGGCTTTCCATCTGCTGCATATATCTCGTCATTTGAGGATCCGTATCATAATCACCAGCAATCAGGAAATTAAAAGCAGGTATCTCCATAAATTTTACCTCCTTAAAGATTGTGCTAAAAAACTGATATATTCCAGTTTGCATCACAAATATTTTCTGTATAGTTTCACTTTTAAATTTATTGTAGGAATATGTTGCAAATGATTTCAAGAGAATTGTACATTTCAGACATTGTATATGATTGTATGCGACAGATTGGAGACATTAGGATCCCTTTGCTCCTGATTTCTTAACAGGTACGACAAAAGCTCCCAGAATCTGTAATAACATCTGGGAGCCTTTGTGTATCACTTTGATACTACACATATCTACTTGTCTGAAAACATTAGTATTATAACATATACATTCACTTTGGGAAATACCTATTTTGGATATTCCCCGCTACTTTAGCTGCGATATATGATTGTATCCAAAAGCAAGGCATGTTAGAGAGCCCGGCGGCTTACCCTCTGTTATCGGAGGGGCTAACCCTCCAGACATAAGAGAAAGGAGGGCGTTGCCAATGTATGTTACTTCTATTTTGTGATCTCGAAAATATTTATCTATTGCTACATCCAAAACCGAAAAGTCACATTCAGATAAGATAACCGGCAAATCCTTCACAGGTCATAATAATCTCCCTTTGTATTTTAATTCATGACGCCTCTAATACATTAGTGGCGAATAGCGGGAGAAAGGAGTCTCCCGCTACACAACATTTATTTCCGCACTTTTACGCCCTTTGTGCACTTGCCCTTTAACAGCTTCGTATACGCTGCTAGCTTCTTTTTCGGCACTTTGATCACTGCCTTTTTGCTGATGCCGGTAAATGCTTTACTGCCTACCTTGTTAAGTTTTGCACTTTTCACCGTTACCTTGGTGATCTTCTTGCAGCCATAAAATGCCTTGCCGCCAATCACTTTTACATTCTTTGGAATCGTTACCTTTGTAAGCTTCCTGCATCCATAAAAAGCCTTGTTTCCGATCTCTGTAACTGTTGATGGGATCGTCACAGTTTTGAGCTTCGTATTCTTATAAAAAGCCTTGTTGCCAATCTTCGTTACCTTGTAGGACTTGCCGTTATATCTAACATAGCCAGGTATAGATGCCTTCGTTCCCTTACCTGTCATATTGATCAGTGTTACTTCTGATCCATCAACCTTAAACTGCATGGATCCGGTTGAGATAGTTACAGGATCAGGATCTACAACAGGTGCTGGCTTTTTAACATTACCATTACCATTATCACTATTTCCCTGGTTCTGATTGTTACCGGTATTTCCACCAGTATTTCCGGCATTTGTATTGTCTGTTGGTGTACCCGGTTTTGCTGTTACTGTTACCTGAAAACTAACAGATACCTTATCTCCTGCAATAGTTATTACACAGGCTCCGGCTTTTTTGGCAGTAATTACTGCCATGCCATTGTTAGGATCAATATCACCTGCCACTACCTGCCCTACGGCGGCTACCGACGGATCACTCGATGCGATCCTGATCCGGTCTCTCCATCCTTCCGTACTTGGATAGGCATTAAAGTATGTTGTATATGTATCTCCTGCCTGCAGTGTGATATCACCATTATATACATCAATAGTCTTGATCGCCGGAAGCACCGTTACTGTTATGTCTTTTGTGATACCACTGCCATCCATAGCCGTGAGAGTGACTGTTGTGGTGCCTTCTGATACTGCTGTGATAAGACCGGTCGCAGATACCTTTGCGATTGATTCCCGGATACAGCTATAAGTCAGTCCCTTATCCGTCGTATCATCCGGGAGAACCTCTGCAGTTATCTGATGCGTTTCGCCCTCATACAAAGTTATGCTATCCATATCTGTCTTGATGCTCTCTGCCATCCTGCCGATCGTTACCTTACAGCTTGCCTTTACCAGACGATTACTCGTAACCACTGGATCTTTAATAGATGCTGTAATCGTTACTGTACCTGTTGCATGCGCTGTTACACGTCCCATACTGTCTACAGTTGCAGTATCCGGATCAGAGGAATCCCATGTGAGCTGATCGCTCGTAATTCCTTTGTATCCATTTTTATATACCGGATCGATTGTACATACACGGTTTACAAGGAGCTGCTGATCAGCAAGGCTGAGTCCGGTACAGTAAACAGTCACGTGACACGTATCACTGCTCATGCCATCATAAGCTGATACCACTATATCACACTCACCATATCCTACTGCTGTTACCTTACCGGTTTCATCAACGGTCGCAACGGATTTATCTGTAGAATAAAAGCTGCAGGTCTTATTGGTGGTGTTTTCCGGAAGCACTTCATCTACTACTACGGTTGCCGTCTTACCCTCTTTTAAAGAAAGGCTGTTCGTTTCAAGTGAAACGCTTTCTGATAATACTATGCCGGATGCTTTATTGGTCAAACCTCTGAGACAAACAGCTGCGCCAGCTGCCTTATATTCTTCTGATGTCGCATAATCATTGAGAGAATACAAGCTGTATCCATAATAGCTCTGTCCTGCCTCCTGATAACCATCACTATTACCTACAGGTGCTACCCCATTATCAGCCTCTGCTTTCGCGGTTTCTATACAAATGCCATATGTCATACCATCCGGGACATAAATATTTTTATCACTGATATCAAAAGTATAAAACCCTTCATAATCGCTACATCCGGAAATCGCTTCGCTCTTTCCGGAATAGCGTATCAGTTTGCCGCTTTCGACAACAGGATTTACATATATCGTGAGTGTATACGGCATATTTGCCGCAAGGTATGTCATAACACCGTCAATCTTTTCAATTAATCCTTTACCATATGCTTTAGCCTCATATATATTAAGATATGTGGTTCCCCCACTTCCCCCCAAGCCTATTCCTGTACTTCCATCGTACGCATACATATTTGCATAAGTGTCCTTGGAGTCATATTCTAAAGCTATAATCTCACTAATCGACTTATCATAATAAGAAATCCAAAAGTAGCCACTTGAAATATACGATGTATTAGCAATGTACGGGTCCGGTATACGGGTATTTGCCCATGAATTTTTCACAAGCCATGCGCCATCTGCTTCTGGAAGTTTGACATTACTCCCAGCATGATTAAAGTTATCCTTGGAGTAATTATCGTCCCACCCCACGATTTCAACAGCATGATTAGCCGCCGCCTTATAGGCAAAATAATAATTTGCATCTTCTCCTTCCCCAGTACATGTATAAGAGTACTGCTTTCCATCATCGTAGTAACACATGCTGACACCACCATAGTTTGTAACCAACTCTTTTACGTTATTGATGTGATCCGTGTCATAATCACTAAATTTGGCCCCTTTAAAATGCCATTGACTGGAGCCAGCACAAAGTTCTTGTCCAAGCGCAACCGCATTCATTTGATCAGCTTCATCCACCCATCCACCTCCTGGCAGTGATGTTCTGATAACAGGAGCTTGACTTTCTAATACCGGGCCAGTCCACTTTGAAAGAAAGGATACTGCTGCCTTCGGAGAACCACCTTGATTAAATAAATCAGTCATATTTTTGCTACTATCACTTGTATCCTTCGTATAATTACCCAAAGGATCCTCATTTATATGGTTCATAAAATAAATCAGCTGAAATTCTGACAAATCAATGGAGTTATCGGTATAACCCTTTTTAATAAGATTTGATTCAACGGCAGCTAATGCTGAATATGCCCAGCAAGATCCTAAATACTGATCCCTTACACCGGATACACCTGCCGGACGAGGATCAAACTTTGCCGGATAGGATACAGATCTGTCTGCATCAATATCATTTTCTGATCCATGATTCAGTCCACCCTCTGCAAAACCATAGCTTGCACCTGAACTGATTGTACCATTTGCGGGTCTGTTTAGAATATTCTCATCAGGCATAGTATCTTCTTCTATATCAGATATCTCTTCCTGGTCATTTGCTGATACGGTATCCTGCAGATCATCTTCCTGCATCAGTTCTGCAGCTTCGCTGCTAAGATCGATCACTGTTGTATCCGCCATAACCGGCAGGATATTTGTAATAACAAGAGCCGTAGATAATAAAAATGCTACAATCCTCTTTTTCATATTTCATACCTCCCTACTTCTATATAATCCAAAATCACCCGTTCTATAATAACAACTGTTATTTTATATAATTATAATAACACATTTATACAAAAAATGCAAGTTTTTTATTTATATTTGCGTTTTAAGCAACTTTTGCAAGATGGCGATCAACAAAAAATTAACAGGTAACCTCTTAGTGATTTCG
>OHOJ01000673.1_pt1 | contig 10826 bp, 8 predicted proteins | sample 1569791 | NCBI WGS metagenome assembly OHOJ01 (sample SAMEA3879542, study PRJEB24766) | human gut metagenome | biome: human-associated habitat; feature: feces | place: USA | collected 1985/1987
CCGCCCCCATCTTCTCTGCGGTTCTCGCCCATTCCACGGCATCCATGCCGACATCGAGCCTTCCGCCGTTTTTATAGATATTCCAGCCGGAACCATCGGCTCTTTTTCTGGCATCGATCGCCACTACCACGCACTGGCTGCCGAATTTATCTGCTGCATCACTGATCAGACGCGGATTGTTGATCGCAGAAGAATTGATAGAGATTTTATCCGCACCTTCCCGTAGCAGTACCTTAAAATCTTCCACGGTACGAATACCGCCGCCTACCGTAAATGGTATAAAAACCTTTTCTGCTACCTTGCGCACCATGTCCACAACGGTCTCTCTTGCATCAGAAGTTGCTGTAATATCTAAAAATACCACTTCATCTGCTCCGGCTTTATCATAAGCTGCCGCAACCTCCACCGGATCTCCGGCATCTCTTAAATTCACAAAGTTAATGCCTTTTACCACGCGTCCGTCATTCACATCCAGACAAGGAATAATTCTCTTCGTAAACACTATGCATTTCCTCCCTGCAGCTTTGCAAAATTTTTCAAAATCGAAAGTCCAACCGTACCGCTCTTTTCCGGATGGAACTGACATGCAAATGTATTTCCGGATTCTACCGATGCATGAATTGTCGTACTGTACTGTGTGGTTGCTTTCACTATCTGTTCATCCGCTGCTTTCAGATAATAGGAATGTACAAAATATACATACGGATTTTCCTCCAGCCCAGCAAAAAGTCTTCCGTCATTCTGTAAATGCAGAGAATTCCACCCGATGTGCGGAATCTTAAGTCCCGACTGATCCGGAATCCGCAGAATCTGTCCGTCCAGCACATGGAGTCCCTCTACACCCTGACTCTCATCGCTTCCCTCAAAGAGAAGCTGCAGTCCCAGACAGATGCCAAGAAATGGCTTATTTTCCGCTGTCACCTGATGAATCACCTTGTCCAGCTCGTATTTTTTCAATTGTTCCATCGCATCGCCAAATGCACCGACTCCCGGAAGAATCACTTTGTCTGCGGTCTCAATCTCGTGAAAATTACGTGTGATCACACAGTCTTCTCCGAGAAAATGCAATGCTTTTTCCACGCTTTTTAAATTTCCAGCGTTGTAGTCTATTATTGCAATCATATAGGTCTTACTCCTAAATTAACAGTCTCCTGCCTTACTTTCTGCTATTTTTTTATCCCAGCCCAAGTTCTTTCAGCTTCTGATGCAATTTTACCGTATAATCATCCCGCTTTCTGGTCTGGTAGATATCCAGTGCCTCATCCCCTGTCATATCATAATCTTTCAGCAGTGCTTTGATAATCTTTCCTCCGATCTTCTCCAGCTGATCTTCACAGCCATACTCTTTGGCATTTTTCTGGTTCAGGTCATAACGCCCATATGCACATACCAGTGCATCAAGTGCATCAATTTTTGAACCGTAATTATCAAATACGAGATATGCCTGATACTTTTCCGAGACAGCAGCAAGAGTTGCCAGCTGATGATAAAGCTTTTCATCGCGCTCCTTGATCGAAAGCCCCTGCAGCTTACGGTATGCCTCCACATAAGAACCCTGCTCATATTTTTCCTTTGCCTGACTTAAGTTTGCCTGATACCCCAAAAGATTTGTCACAATCATGACAAATGCAAACAATGACACTGCCATAAGAACAATCGCAATCACCGGTCCCTTTGGCAGCGGCGGTGTGTTATCCACTTCCTTAGGTTTTTTCTCCTTTTTCGGTTTCGGCGGTTTTGGCTGTTTGGGCTTCTTTTCTTTCTTCGGTTTTTTCTCTTTTTTCGGTTTTTCCTTTTTCTTTTCCGGTTCCCTTCCGGCATCACCGCCTGTACCTTCAAGTTCCTTTAAGATCTGCTGGTTTTCCTCCGAAAGTTCACTGACATCCGCTCCCTGTGTATTTCCGATGTCAACCGCCTGCTTTTCTTCCTCATCATCCTCTCCGAAAATAATCCGGGAAAGTTTCTGCCAGAAGCCGCCTTCTTTCTCTTTTTTCTCTTTTTTCTCTTTCTTATTCTTCTTATTCTTTTTCTTTTTTTCTTTTTTCCCATTGGAAGCGGTTTCTTCTGCCTGTGCCGGTATGTCTTCCTGCTCTGTAAGTTCTGGAATCTTATCTGCCACTTCTTCCTGCGGATTCATTTCCGATCTTGCAAAATCACCGATGGAATCAGTTTCTTCCAAAGGTTTTCCATCTTGATCAGAAGAAAGCATATCCCCCAGATCCGATAAATCCTGATCTCCGGAAAGCATATCCATAAGATCCGAATCCGAAAGCCCTGACAGATCCAGTTCTCCATCCTCTTCTTTTGGCAGATTGCTGTCAAACGTTCCGACTGCATCATCAAGTGTATTCACCTCGAAATCATCCTCATCGGGTGGTATTGCAGTTTCCAACGGACTTTTCCCCTGAAAACCGGTTTCTTCTTCCTTTGCTGCATCCCCTGTCGAAAAATCATCCTGTGGAATATTATCGAGCAGATCATCCAGGGAAGCGTCAATCTGTGTGGCTTTTTCTTCCTGTTTTTTTTGATTCAGGCTCTCGGTATACTCCGGAATATCTTCCTTGAGCAGTTCTTCCTCAAACTCCCTCAAAAAATCTTCTTCATTTTTCGCTTTTGCCTTTTCCTTCGTTTCTTCTTCTCCAAACAATTGCTTTTCAAAATCATCTCTCAGAACCTGTTTTGCTGCCTGCTGTTCCTTCGGATGTTCCGTTTCTTCTCCATGCATGGAATTTAATAATTGATCCAGATAATTTTCCGATGAGTGGTCTCCCATGTGTTTTTCTCCATTCCATCTGTTTATTCCATAAACCTGCAAAGGGATGTGATGAAGCCATCACACCCCTTACTGTTTTGCCGGAATTTATTTGTTTCTCTTTGCAAGTAATTCATCAATGGCATCTACAAGACTTCCGATTTCAGGTTTGGTCAGCTGTGCATCTGCACCAAGCGACTCCCCTTTTCTTCTCATTTCCTCATTTACAAGAGAGGAGAAAATGATAACCGGAAGATGTTTCAGTTTGTCATCTGATTTGATCAGCTTCGTAAGACGATGTCCGTCCATCTGGGGCATTTCAATATCGGTAATGACACAATGAACGTTCTCGTCCAATGTCCCCGCCTTTTCAAATTCCTGAATCTTGTCCCATGCTTCCTGTCCATTACATGTAACAATCAGTTTTTCGTATCCTGCTTTTTTCAGGCAGTCCGTAATCAGACTGCTCAGCAACGGAGAATCCTCTGCAATCAGAATTGTATCCTCGCTCCGGCTTCTCTCCCCGATCTGTTCAATATCATTGACCCTGAGACCGGTTTCCGGACTGATGGATGATACAATTGCCTCAAAGTCAAGAATAACAACCAGTTTTCCGTCCATCTTGATCACACCAGTTGCAACACTTCCGTCTTCTCCATTAATCGTAGAATCCGGTTTGATGATCTCATTCCATGATACACGGTGAATTCCTACCACCTGATCCACATGAAATGCCACATCAAGTTTATTAAAATTCGTGATAATAAACAGACCTTCCTGTCCATCATCCTCCATGCCAAGACACTTTTTCAGATTGATGACCGTAATCATCACCTCGCGCGGCATAAAAATGCCTTCTACGCTCGGATGTGTATTCGGTACAGGAGTAACCTTCTGGTATGACAAAATCTCCCTGATCTTTGCCACGTTGATTCCGTAATGATTATCTCCTAATGTAAACTCTAAAATTTCTAATTCGTTCGTCCCTGACTCTAACAGAATATTTGTATCCATATACGTCCTCCCGCACTTTTCTGTATTGGTAATCCCTTATGTTTATTATATCATATTTTGTAAAATTTGGGGGCATTTATTTGTATTTCAGAGAATAAATTGTATCTTTTATTTCTGCATACAGTGTCTCACCCGAAATTTTATCAGCCTGGTCTTTCGGAATCTGAAACAGTAAAACCGCTGTTTTCTTCTTTCCGCCCCTGATGGTTTCCCCATAAGAGGAAAGACTTCTGGTTCCGAGCGAAGCAGTCTCCTTTATCCTGTTTTTTCCGTCAAAACATGCATAAAATGTAATACCGAGTTTTTCTGTATCCAGCCTGACCTTTTTCTTCCCCTTATTTTTAATTTCAAACTTCATCACAACAAGTTTGTTTCCATCCTCAGGAGTTACTGCAAAATAGTCTCCCTCCTGATAGATATTCTGAACCCTGCATCCTTTGTAAGAAACGGTCAGACCCGATGCATGTCCGATTGCCTCGGCGATCGGCATCGTCTCCATCTCCTGTGTCTGGGTTTCTCCCGTGGCATCTGACGCCATGTTGTTGTCCGCACTCTGGGTATTCTGGCTCTCCGGCATCTGGCTGTCCTGTTTTTGTGTTTCCTGTGTCTCTTCGGATGAAGCGGCTGTCATTCCGTCTTTCTGCTCAATATTATACTTTGCAAGAATATGCGCCGAATACTGCACGACCAGATTTTCTTCGTCCTCTGACAAATCATACATCTGGGTTCCACAGCCTCCCAACAGGAGTATTGCTGACACTGCCATCACAGGCAGACTTATTTTCTTTTTCATACTCTTTTACCCTCTTGTCACTTTTGCCCTATAATCTATGTTTTATGGTATCATATTCTGAAAAATAAGACAATCTTTTCTTTGCATTAATTATTGGTCTCCAATTCCATCCAAAACTCCACACCGTCCGGGTGATTGACTGCACCGCATTTCTGATGAAAAGAATCCATAATTGCCTTGACAATGGACAATCCGATTCCGCTTCCACCATATTCACGTGTTCTTGCTTTGTCTACTTTATAGAATTTCACCCAGATCTTGTCAAGATCCTCTTCGGGAATCGGGTCACCGGTATTAAACACACTCATGCGTACCAGATGGTCATGTTTTTGAAAACGAATGGTAATCTTTTTTTCTCCTGCCGCATGGTTCATGGCATTGGTCAGAAAATTCGTAATCACCTCTTCCACCTTAAACTCATCCCCCCAGACATATACCGGACCTTCCCTGTAAAATTCGATATTCACCTGTTTTTGTGCCGCCATGATGGATGCAGACTGGATCACGCCGTCAATCAGCTCCGTGATATCAAACCGTGTCATTTCCACGGTATCATTGCCAAACTCCAGCTGATTGAGTGTCAGCAGCTGCTTTACCATATGATTCATCTTTTCCGATTCATCCATAATCACATCACAGTAAAAATCACGGCTCTCTGCATCATCATTGATGCATTCTTTTAATCCTTCCGCATATCCCTGTATGAGTGCCAACGGTGTTTTCAGCTCGTGTGAAACATTCGAAAGAAATTCTTTTCTCATTTCATCGATCTGTTCTTTTTTCTCGATATCCTGCTGCAGGCTGACGTTTGCTGTCTTTAGTTCCGAAATCGTCTCTTCCAGTGTCTCCGACAATTCATTCATGGAATTTCCAAGTTCATCAATCTCCCGGCTCACATGACGTACCGGTATATACTTTGCATCAAAATCCAGCTGTGTCATCCTTCTTGCAATATCGGATAAGGCATGGATCGGATGGGAAATCCCTTTCGAGAGAACGATGATCAGAATCACACTTAAGATGATGGCTCCCGTGCTCACCATTACAAAAAACTGGTTTGTTATGCTCGCACTTTCCCGAATGCTTTCCACAGCCGCACGCATGTAAAGATTGTTTCCATTTTTTAAAGTTCCCAGAAGAACCAGATACTCCGACTGCAGCCGTTCATCGGTCTGCCGAAGCAGCGTATAATCCTTTCCGGATGAAAGCACCTGCACACGGCTGCGGTCACTTCCATACAGCCAGTCCTCCATCTGCATCTGAAAACGCTGTGCACTGCTGTAGGAACTCCATATCAGGTTTCTGTCCTGATCTGCAATAAGCATATTGATATTTCCGTTTGCACAGATTTTCTCGAACTGCACATACGCATCATCACTGGAATCCCCCTGCTTTTCACAAATCAGCCTTACCTGGTCAAAACTGCTTTTTAACTCTTTTTCCTTATGAAAAATATAATATTTTTCCAAAAAGGTGGTATTAAAAAACCAGCACATCGCAACCGTTCCCGCAACAATGACAACCATCGTCAAAATCAGCTGCCACGTCAGGGAAGTCTTTTGTTTCTTTTCCATTTAGGACACCTCAAACTTGTAACCCATTCCCCATACGGTTTTTATATAACTTCCACATGCCCCGAGTTTATTTCTCAGTTTTTTTACATGTGTATCAATCGTCCGTGCATCCCCAAAATAGTCATAATTCCACACACTGTTTAAAATGCGTTCCCTCGAGAGGGCAATCCCCTGATTATTCATAAAATATTCCAGCAGTTCAAACTCCTTGAAACTGAGTTCCACCGGATTTCCCGAAATTTTCACCTCGTGCGCCGTCTTATCCAGAATAATCTCTCCTGCCGTCTTAAGATCGGCCGCATCACCGATCTTATTCGTCCGGCGCAGAATCGCTTCGACACGCGCCACAAGAATTTTCGGTGAAAACGGTTTGGTTATATATTCATCAACCCCAAGGTCAAATCCCATAAGTTCATCACTCTCATCACTTTTGGCCGTGAGCATGATGATCGGGACTTTGGATGTCTGACGGATTTCCCTGCAGACTTCCCAGCCGTTCATCTTTGGCATCATCACATCCAGAATCAGCAAAGCGATCGCTTTGTCTTTATAAAAAATATCCAGTGCTTCCTCTCCATCTGCTGCTTCTAAGACTTCATAGTTCTGCCGGGTCAAAAAATCCCGTACCAGCTTCCTCATCCGGCTCTCATCATCTACCACAAGGATCTTCACTTTGTCCATCTCTATTCTGCCTCCTGTTCCGTCAGTCTCAATTCCCTCTCCTCAAGCTGGCTTTCCCGTTCATCCAGCTGTTTTTCCCAGATTTCGTATTTATCAATCACCTTATTTTCATAGTTTAAAATCGTCACATTATCTTCGCTGAGCCACGTAATCACAAGCATCCCAATGATGCCAAGTGCAAAAACAACTGCGAAAAATGTACTGATGTGAAACAGTTTCTGATAATCCCGGTTCTTCTTCCGGCGGTTTTTACTGACCACATGCTCTTTGTTTTTCTGTCTTTTTTTCTTCTGCTTTATTTCCTCTTTGCTTCTTTTTTCTTTTGAAACCATTCCTTCTGGTTCATACACCGTGATCGGAAGAATATCTTCTCTCCGGATATAGGGAATGGTATACAGATATTCCTGAAGCCTGTGCAAAAAATCATATCCGACCGGCGTGACAAAAATTTCTTTTAACACCAGTTTGTTATATAACGCCAGCACAATATCCGGATCATCCATTCTCGTATTTTTCCGGATATACCCGATGATCTCTACCTCATGTTTTGCTGTATGTTCCTGTTCCTTTGTTTCAAATGCGTAGCCTTCTACCTGATACATAACTTATCCTCTACCATTTATAAGCACTGCTGGCATCCCGTTCGGCGATTTCGCCGTCCTGATATGCCTGAATCAGTTTTTTCAGTTCCTCAATGCGGATCATCATGCGCTTACCAACGTCTGTATCACCCACCAGAATACGTTTATCCCGGTATTCCACTGCTTCCTGATGCGATACAATATCCAGTTCATCTCTTACCGCCTCGTTTGACCAGTCAAACGGTTCATGGGCAGAAAGCGTCAGTCCATAAGAATTGTACGTCAGTGTATATCCTGCAATTCCCGTTTTTCTCCGGTATGTTTTTGAAAATCCACCGTCGATCAGGATCAGTTTTCCGTTACACTTGACCGGATTTTCGCCGGCAATGCGCTCTACCGGTACATGACCATTGATGATATGCACAAAATCCCCCGTCAGCCCGAATTCTTTAAGTATATTATCTGCCGTTTCCTCTTTGTCAAACAAATGATAATACGCATTCTTACTCTCATGATGCATGGACTTGTCCGCAAGAAAATACCGCTCAAACGTTGCCATCTTACTCCGTCCGTACAAAGGAGAATCCGGTGCCGTCCAGATATACCACATGATATCCCTTCCTTTTTCCCTCTCTTTTTCATCCAGAGAGAAAAATGCCTTGCGGACATAGGATTCCAGCACATCATAGAGTGCTTTTCCGCTGTATTCCCTGCCATATACATTTACTTTCTTAAATGTCCCATCCGGATTCAGCGGCACACATCCATGATAAAGCAGATTTCCGTTGTAGACTTTATACATGCTGCCTCGTTTTAGCAGAAGCCGTACATGGCGCTGCAGTTTCTCACAGTGTATAAACGAGGTGCGCAGCCGGTTCATGACTTCCTGTTCCTCAGGTGTCAGATCATACGGATGTTCCGGATCAATGGTAGGAAAACTGGTATCCAGCATGTCATAGGTTTTTCCATCAATTTCCACTGTTTTGTTCTCGTAATTAATACGGTGCAGCAGACAGCGGTTTTCCATACCATACTCCGGCCATTTGTGGATCAGCTGTCCTTCCAGTTTAAACTTTATGATGGCAATTGCCTTATGCATTTTCCGGTTCATCAGCGTTTCTTTCTTGCTTCGTTCCTCATCCGTGGAATCTTTCAGTACAAACTGTCTGCACGGATCATCGCGGTAAGCATCCATGGCAAATGTTGCAAGCGGAACCATATTGATGCCATAACCATCCTCAATCAGATCCAGATTCCCATACCGGATACTTGTCCGGATCACAGATGCAATGCAGGCAAGCTGCCCGGCTGCTGCCCCCATCCATACCATATCGTGATTCCCCCACTGGATATCAAACGAATGATATTGTTCCAGCTGATCCATAATCCGGTCCGGTGACGGACCGCGGTCATACACATCCCCGAGAATATGCAGATGATCAATGACCAGCCTCTGCACCAGTTCCGCCAGTGCCACAATAAAATTATCTGCCTGCCCAAGTTCCAGAATGGTGTTGATAATTGCCTCGTAATAGGCCTCTTTATTCAAAACCTCCTGCTTTTCCGTAATCAGTTCCTCGATTACATACGCATAATCCTCCGGCAGCGCCTTGCGCACTTTGGATCTGGTGTATTTGGAAGATACTGTCTTACACACCTCGATCAGCCGGTACAGTGTGATCTTATACCAGTTCTCGATATCGTCCTCGGTCTGACGCACCAGCTCGATTTTTTTCTGTGGATAATAAATCAGTGTTGCCAGAGACATCTTATCTGCCGTACTTAGCGTATGCCCGAATACGTCATCAATCTTTTTGCGGACGGCTCCAGACCCGTTTCTCAATACGTGGGAAAATGCTTTAAATTCCCCATGTATATCCGACAAAAAATGTTCCGTGCCTTTTGGCAGATATAAAATAGACTGCAGATTGATAATTTCCGTAGATGCTTTTCCAATCGTCGGATACAGTTCTGCAAGCTGTTCATAATAATGTAATCGTTGTTTTTCCACTTATAATACCCCTTTTCATGAGCATACATCCGCTCATTATTCCTATGAAACAGTTTACCATAATTTCCTGCTTTTGTGCACTCGTTCACATAAAAAACAAAAAAAGAACTGTATGCCGGACGCATCAGTTCCCTTTTATGTATTTATCCTATACCTTTCGTCTTTCCCCTTTCTTTTTGTTTTGACTGAATTTGACTTTTTATTTACATATTGATTATATCTTTCCTATTTTTTCAATTCGGGGCTAAATTTTTTGATATTTCCGGCGACTTTTGTCGGTCAGGGGTCAGAAATGATCCTTATCCGGAAACGCGATATGTCATTTGACCTTTTTAGCGTTTATTATTATAATAGATTTGATATTTTATTCGGAGGTGATGGTTCATGCTGACACGCGAACAATTATCCAGAAATCTTGGAACAAATCTGGAAAGAGAGCGCTTTAAACTCGGCTATTCACAGCAGGATATGGCAAAAGCACTAGATATGTCCCTTTCCTCGTACAAAAGACTTGCCAATGGGGATACCGGAAAAGTCGATGTCTATACCGTATATAAGCTCAGCCAGCTTACCGGAAAGATGTTCTATGAATTATGTGGCGAATCCTCTGATTTATTCCAGACCTATGACCGCATGCGCAATCTTTCGCCTACACAGTTACATTTTATTGAATCCCTTGTACAGTTTGAATTCGATTTTGCCAGAAATCTGGAAACGGTTCCATCGGTTTCCCGCGAGGACTATACCACTATGATCATTCCAAGTGGAAACATGCACGATGGAATGGTGTATGATTCCTGTTCTCTCGAAAAAATCAATATTTCCGGATACCGCAAACGCTATGGAAACCAGATTGATTGTGCACTTCTTGTCACAAGTGATCATATGTCTCCTGTCTATCATGCAAACGATATTTTATTAATCGCGCGGAATCCCATACGTGATGGCGACACCGGTATTTTTATTAACAAAGTGACCGGTCTTCTTTACATCCGCCGCCTTCGCCAGACAGATCCCTGGCGCTTAGAACCTCTCACCTATTATGGACAGACGTTTTATATCGACAGTAATAACGCATCGGAGATGTCCCACTGGATTATCTTTGGTCATGTTATTTCCAAAACCCGTGGATAATTCTTATTCATGCACAACAAAAGACGCCATCAGATACTTCTGATGACGCCTAATGATTTCCACACTCCATTGGACTGCTCCTCACTTCATCTTTTGTTCTATATCCATTCTTCTTTTGTTTACCGAAATGACGTTCTGGACAAATCACCTTTTATCCGTTCCTCTTTGTCCGCTCTCTTTTGTACTCTGTCACTGGTTTCCATTCCCGAATGTTTATTCTTTCATCAAGTGAAGCCTGATGACCTGTGTTTGGTTGCTCCCTGCCAATGGCTTATGTTCCCTTTGG
>OHOJ01000688.1_pt1 | contig 10628 bp, 11 predicted proteins | sample 1569791 | NCBI WGS metagenome assembly OHOJ01 (sample SAMEA3879542, study PRJEB24766) | human gut metagenome | biome: human-associated habitat; feature: feces | place: USA | collected 1985/1987
TTCCTGCATACCGCCTTCGAGCCATTTTAAAAACACATTGTAAAGGGCACCGGAATAAAAATAAATTTTATAGCGTCCCACATCATTATATGGCATATCGCCGATCTGTTCTTCTAACTGCCTGTCGAAAATATCCAGGTAAATATAGGCAAGACCTGCTTTATATACGCATAAGATAAAATGCTTGTAGGTCTTGAAGTAGCGGAAGATCAATAAGATGGAATCATATCCGAAAAAGTCGTCAGATAGTTTGGCGGCTTTTTCTCTGTAATTCTGCCAGATCTCATCTGTTACCTTGATCAGTACTTCTTCCTTGGAAGTAAAATTCCGATAGTAGGAGGCTCTTGCCACGCCTGCGGTCTGCACGATCTCTGTGACCGTAATATCCGAAAAATTTTTCTTTTCCATAAGCTTTGTCAAAGCTCTTGCGATCCGCAGCTTCACAAGGCGGTTCGCTTCCAGTCGTTTATCAGTTTCTTTCATCGTAATCTCCATTCTGCCGCGGAAAAGAAAGGTTTCCGTTCGTATCACGGAACAATCTGCAGGCATCAAAGTCAGGTGACTTTTAAAATCGACATCATGATATAAAATGAGATAAAATGTCTCACGTTTATGCCTTGTATTCCGCAGAATCCCTGTTAAAATCTTATTTATGTATTCAATGTGATACAAAATATATCATATTTGTCTAACAATACTATGACACAATATGAGAATGAAGTCAAGAAAAGAGATGTCATGTGCTGCATGAATGCAGGAAATCAGGGATGTGGCAGGAAATGGAGTAGAATGAGAATCATAACAGATACGGGAACAGATATACTGGACAAAGAAGCCAAAAAGCTGGGGATTGAACTTGTGGCAATCCGTTCCAATTTTACAGATACCGTTTTCAGCGAGAATACAGAAGCTGAATTCACACGGTTTTATGATAAACTGCGGCAGACGGATACACTTCCTGTTTCCAGCCAGCCGTCACCGGCTGAGTTTTTAGAACTTTTTGAGGATGCGAAAGAAAAACAGGAAGAGGTCGTTGTGATCACAATCTCCTCAAAATTGTCCGGCACATATAATGGTGCAATGCTTGCGAAGGATATGGCAGAATATGACAATATCTATGTGGTAGACAGTCTTTTGGCATCTTTGTCAGAAAGACTGCTTGTGGAATATGCGGTAAAGCTCCGCGATGCGGGTATGGGAGCAAAGGAGCTTGTACGGAAACTGGAACAGGACAGGGAACGCGTGATACTGACAGGTGTTCCTTCCACGCTTCTGTATTTGAAAATGGGAGGCCGTATTTCTCCGGTTGTGGCGGCAGTCGGTGGCGTGATCGGGATCAAACCGGTGCTCTGGCTGAAGGACGGCGTGATCGAAAGCCGCAGCAAGGCAAGAGGTATGCGTATGGCGAAGTCAGGCATGCAGAGCTTCTTAAAGGACTATGAGGCAGATCCTGCAATGCCTGTCATGTTTGCACACAGTGACAATGCTGAAATGGGACAGCAGTTTATGGAAGAAACTGTGCAGCAGTTTGGACTGACAGGCTGCAGCCTGCATGAAATCGGCATGGCAATTGGAACACACATCGGACCGGATGCCCTTATGATGGCATTTATGCGGAAGTAATTATGGAAATTGTAGAACAAAAGTGATTGCCCGGCAGTGTATGTATGATTAGTTGAAACCATCTGTATGTTGAAAAACATCAGGTGGTTTTTTTGTTATGGCGACGAGGAAAATGCACGCATTTATGCGGTGCATTTGACGACCGCTAATCAGAGCGAGATTCGCAGAGCGTATCTCGTCTCTGCGTTAATAAACAGTATATAACAGTTGACAACAGTTATATACTGTTATATACTGTTTACACCGGAGGAAGTATTATATGCATATGATTATCAATAACCAGTCAATGGTACCAATTTATGAACAGATCATGGAGCAGATCAAGAAAGCGATCGCTTCGGGTGAACTTTCGGAAGGAAGCATGCTGCCTTCCGTCAGAGGGCTTGCAGCGGAGCTTAGGATCAGCGCACTGACCGTAAAAAAGGCTTATGACAGGCTGGAGGAAGAAGGGCTTACCGTCACTGTGCATGGCAAGGGCACCTTTGTGACAGAAACGAACAGGGAGCTTGTGAAAGAACAGCAGCGTATGATGGCGGAGCAGGAACTGCAGAAGGTAGTGGAAAAGGCGCTGCGCGGCGGACTGACAAAGCAGGAGCTCAGAGATCTGTTTGAAATGATAATGGAGGAGTAACATGCTAAAACTTACAAACGTACATAAAAAGTATGAGGGTTTTACCCTGGACTGCAGTATAGAACTGATGCCGGGCAGGATTACCGGACTGATCGGCAGAAACGGAGCAGGTAAATCGACAGTTTTTAAAGTGGCGCTGGGGCTGGTCGGAACGGATGGCGGAGAGGTAACGGTGTTTGGAAAGCCTGTGGAAATGCTGACAACGCAGGACAGGCAGCGGATCGGCGTCGCATTTGCAGACGCAGGCTTCAGCGAATATTTAACGATTACAGATATTGCACCTGTACTTGCGGCGATGTATCCGTCAGTGACGGAGAAAGAATTTTTAGAACAGTGCAGCCGGATGGAACTGCCACTGTCAAAAAAGATCAAGGAATTTTCGACAGGTATGCGTGCCAAATTAAAAGTATTGATCGCGCTTGACCATGAGGCGGAGCTTCTGATCTTAGATGAGCCGACAGTCGGGCTGGATGTGGTAGCCAGAGAAGAAGTGCTCGCCATGATCCGGGAGTATATGACGGCACATGAGCAGGCAGGGGTTCTGATCAGCTCGCATATTGCCACGGATCTGGAAAGCCTCTGTGATGATCTGTATCTGATCCGGGACGGAAAGATCATCCTGCACGAGGATACGGATGTGCTTCTCTCCGAATATGCCCTTTTGAAAGTACCGGCAGAAAAGTATGAGACTCTGGATAAGCAGTACATTCTGCGCAGTAAAAAGGAAAGCTACGGTTACGCGTGTCTGACAGACAAGAAACAGTATTACCGTGAAAATGAACCGGATCTAGTCATGGAAAACGGAAGCATTGATGAACTGATCCTGATGATGAACGGAGGCCGAGAATGAAAGGATTATTGATAAAAGATTATAAACTGTTGATGCTGCAGAAAAAGACCTTTCTGCTGATGTTACTTATTGCGATCTGTATGAATTTTGCAATGCAGGATAATCCGGGGTTTATCATTGGTTATCTCACCTTCTTTGCGGCACTTATGGCAAATACAACCTTGTCCTATGATGAGTATGGAAATGGCATCATTTTTTTGCTGACACTGCCTGTCACAAGAAAAACGTATGTCAGAAGCAAATATGTGGGAAATCTGTTATTGCTCCTGACTTTCTGGCTTGCAAGTGCTGTACTGGAAGCAGTTTTGTATACAGTACAGGGCATGCAGTTTTTCACAACAGAGACGATGATAGGCGCATGTTCCATTCTCCCATGTTCTCTTATTTTTGTAGATTTTATGATACCGCTTGTCCTTCGTTTCGGGCAGGAAAAAGGAAAGCTGGTATGGGCAGCGGTCGGTGGCCTGATTTTTGTGATAATAGCAGCTCTGAAAGCCCTGTCAGAAGCCGGCAGACTGGAAGCGTTAAAACAGATGTTTGGTAAAATGGCACAGCACGGTGTGATAATGACAGTCTGCATTATTGTACTGTCGCTGCTGGGGCTGGCTGTTTCCTATAGCTTTAGTGTAAAGATCATGGAAAAGAAAATATTTTAATGTCCCTAAAGTAAAAGCCCCTGTTCAATGCAGCCGATCAGGCGTATACTTGATATGGATGCAGATTTGTTTCACAAGTGAAATAAGAAGAAGCCATGCATAATGGCTGAAAGCAGGAGGTAAAACAAAATGACGATCGAACAATTACAAAAAGATATGATGGCTGCCATGAAGGCGCATGACAAGGAAAGAAAGGACGCAATCTCTTCTCTGGTTTCCGCAGTGAAGAAAAATGCGATCGATGCAGGCTGCAGAGACGCGATCCCGGAAGATATGGTAAACAGCACGATCTTAAAAGAACTGAAGACTGTACAGGAGCAGATCGATACCTGCCCGAAGGACAGAACAGAGCTGATCGCAGAGTACCAGAAGCGTCATGATATCATGCAGGAGTATGCACCGAAGCTTCTTTCCAAAGAAGAAGTTCAGAAGATCGTGACAGAGCAGTTTGCAGAAGTGCTTGCAACAAAAAATAAAGGTCAGATCATGAAGACGGTTATGCCGCATCTGAAAGGCAAAGCGGACGGTAAGGTGATCAACGAGGTTATCACGGAATTAACGAAATAAGGATACTTACGAAGGATCTTGCAAGTGGATTCATTACGACAAAAGCATAAAATTTCCCTGCCACTCATGTCAGGCAATCTGCTGCAGCAGAGGTACAATACGCCGACACATGGGTGGCAGGTCGCGTTCTGGGAGCGGATGCGCTGGCAGCAGTCGGATCTTCTTATACACTGATGGTCTTTCTGACTTCTATCCTGCTGGGACTGTGTATGGGAAGCGGTGTCGCAATCTCCATGCAATACGGAAAACGTGCGCAGGATAGCATGCGGCGGAGCGTTTTTATGTCCTTTCTGCTGATCCCACAGATTGGCGTAACAGGCATCTGGGTTTTCGTTCCAATCGGATGGGCACTTGCGGATCTGATCGGCTTTGCAGCTATGCGATGGCACACTCTTTAGTTTTGTGTGACATATTCTTCCAGACAGCAGCCTTCCTGCCAGATCTCCTTTGCAGCTTCTTTTCCAACATAGCGGTAATGCCAAGGTTCATAGCCGGTTCCGGTCACATTTTCTTTATCCTTGGGATAGCGCAGGATAAAGCCGTATTCCCAGGCATGTTCTGCCAGCCATGTGTAGACTTCATCATTGGTGGATTTTGTCTTGTCCGCATTGATATCGACAGCAATCCCAAGCTGGTGCTCGCTTGTACCGGGCGCAGCGACCCATTCCGATGCCATCTTTTTCGCCAGAAGACTGCTGAGTCCTTCCTGTTCATAGGCCTTGATCTTATCATCCAGAATGGATTGCTGATCGGTTGTAGTGCGGTAACCTTCCCGGACGATCGGATAAATGCTGTCTGCCCGCATGGCATCAAACAGATCCTGCAGCGCGGGGTAGATCCGGCTGTCTACCTGTTTTCCATTTGATAATGTAGTCAGTTCTGTCTGATACCCATCCGGGATCGTATTCCATTTATTGACGACGATCAGTTCCCAGTCTGTTTCACCGGGCATTTTATGAAGTGTCTGCTGCAGCTTACCGCCGCAGAAATGGGCTGTCACAAGGAGCAGCAGAATCCAGATTATGATATGTTTTCTGTATCGGTTGCGTTTCTTTTTCCTTTTTCTTCCTGCCATGTCCTTACCTTCTTTTCTCATACAATACCGTATAAGATGAAAGACAGCTTTAAGGAATCTTTAAGATTTTTATAAAATGAAAGCTTGACCTTGCAATAATTGTAAGGTTTAATATTCGTGTGGGAGGAATGAAGATGAAAAAAGATCTAACCACAGGAAATGTCTTTCAGACAATTTTATATTTTGCTCTGCCATATCTGCTGTCGTATTTTTTGCAGACATTGTACGGAATGGCAGATCTGTATATTATCGGGCAGTTTAACGGTGTGGCAGCAACAACGGCAGTATCGATCGGCAGTCAGGTAATGCATATGTTGACGGTCATCATCGTCGGGCTTGCCATGGGAACAACGGTCACGGTGGGACGTGCCATCGGAGCGAAAAAAACAGATGAGGCATCACTGGCGATCGGTAATACCGTGACGCTGTTTATGATCGTTTCTGTTGTATTTACCCTAGGCTTACTGCTTTTGTTAAAGCCTATCGTTGCGCTGATCAGTACGCCACAGGAAGCGGTGCAGGGAACAATACAGTATTTGTTCGTCTGCTTTATCGGGATTCCGTTTATTACAGCCTATAATATCATCAGCTCGATCTTCCGCGGGCTCGGAGATTCCAAAAGCCCGATGTATTTTGTTGCGGTTGCGTGCGTGGCAAATATCGGACTGGACTATCTGTTTATTGGTGTCATGTCCATGGGACCTGTCGGAGCCGCACTTGGTACGACACTGGCACAGACCATCAGTGTCGCGATCTCGCTTATAGCGATCCACAAAAAGCAGATCGGTGTTCATTTGACAAAGAAGGATTTCAAGCCGCAGGTGTCTGTCATGAAAATGCTGCTTTCTATCGGCGTTCCGGTCGCGTTGCAGGATGGCTTTATCCAGGTGGCATTTATCGTTATCACGATCATTGCAAACCAGCGCGGCTTAAATCCAGCGGCAGCGGTCGGTATTGTTGAGAAATTTATCAGTGCGGCATTTATTGTACCGTCTTCTATGCTGGCAACGGTATCGGCACTTGCGGCGCAGAATATTGGTGCAGACAAGCATGACAGGGCGGCAAAGACTTTGTATACGGCAATGCTGATAACAAGTGTATACGGCATTTTGATCGGGCTTGTGACAGAAGTGGCGGCAGAATATATTCTGGGATTTTTCACAAAAGATGCGGTTGTGATCGTACTGGGCAGTCAATATCTGCGTGCTTATATCTGGGATGCATTTCTGGCAGGGTTCCATTTCTGCTTTACCGGTTATTTCTGTGCTTACGGACTGTCCTATATTGGGTTTATCCACAATGTGCTTGCGATTGTACTGGTGCGTATTCCCGGGGCATATTTTGCCTCGAAATGGTTCCCGGACACATTGTTCCCGATGGGAATGTCAGCGCCGGTGGGGTCTCTTTTATCTGCACTCATCTGTATTGTGTTCTTTATCTGGCTGAAGAAAAGGAAGGTCATTTATGGAAGAAACGAAACTGTTTAAAATCGGAGAAGTGGCAAAAATGCTGCATGTCAGTATGGGAACTCTGCGGCATTATGAGCAGGCGGGGCTTCTGACACCCGAATATGTGGATAAAAAAACAGGCTATCGGTATTATAGTGCAAGGCAGCTTGAGGTTTTAAATACGATCCGTTATCTGCGTGTGCTGGATATGCCGCTGCCTCAGATTGCCGATTTCCTACAGAACAGGGATGTGGATGTGATGCGCGAAAAACTGCTCTGGCAAAAAGAAATGATCCGGGAAAAGAAACGGGAGCTGGAGCATGCAGAGCGTAAGATCGATCACCGTCTGGAACGGTTAAATGAAGCGTTGCAGGCAACACTGGAAGAGATCACAATAGATAAAATACCGGCAGGAAGGCTTGCCTGGATTCGCGATAAGCTGCAGCTAAGCTCCTATCTGGATCTGGAGTATTCGATCCGCAGGCTGGAAGAAAACCAGAAGGAAACACTGGTCTTTCTGGGAAAAGTCGGTGTGGGGATCACAGAGGAAAGCCTTGCAAAAGGCAGCTTTTCAGATTATGAACGGGTATTTTTGCTGCTGGATGAGGAAGATGCTTATGAAGGGGAGACGGAAGAATTCCCGGAAATGGATTGTGTGATGATACGGTTCCGTGGCAGTCATAAGGAAGCACCGATCCACTATGAAAAGCTGATTGCCTATATGAAGGAACATAAGCTGGTAGCAACCGGGTTTTCGCGGGAGATCACGCTGATCGATAATGGCCTGACGGATGATCCTGAAAAATTTGTCACAGAGATCAGAATCCCGGTTCAAAGGATCGGGGAAGCATGATTGTATAGATTTTGTAAATAAAAAGCCTCAGTACAGATAAACGAACTGAGACTTTCTATATTTATGAAGGGAATTATTGAACGCTGCGTTTCTGCATTTCAGTTTCATCTAAAACAGAAGTACACTGCGGACAACGACAGGCTTCAATGGAAATTTCAGATCTGCACATCGGACAGATCTTGGTTGTCTTGGCTTCTTCCGGCTTCTTTTCTAAAGCGGCAAGTCTGGCGGAAGCGGTGTTGATCGCTTTGACGATCACAAATACAACAAATGCCATGATCAGGAAGTTGATGATCGCTGTCAGGAATTTACCATAGTTTAAGGTAACTTCTCCAAGGATGTTCCAGGACAGCTTGTCGAAATTCATGCCTCCGAAAAGTCCTAAGATCGGTGTGATGATATCTTCCACCAGAGAAGATACGATGCTGGTGAATGCGCCGCCGATGATAATACCGACTGCCATGTCCATGACATTGCCACGACTGATGAATGCTTTGAATTCATTAAAAAATTTTTTCATGTCTTATCTCCTTCTGTCATATTTTTCTATATTATAACAGAAAAAAGATAAAAAAGCCTATTGTGAAAACATTTCCTGCGTGGTAAAATGCATTTGAAATGGAAAAGCAATGACGGAGAGAGTAGTGCAGAGGACGTATTCAGAGAGAGCAGCAGATGCTGGAAGCTGCTTATGCAGAGCCTGTATGAAGACCACTCCCGAGCTGTGCGCAGAAGGCAGTCGCCGAAGCGTCACCGTGTAGCTGCGTTATAAGCAAAGAGTAAAAAATAAGGTGGAACCGTGTGAGAGCACCCTTAGATGCGTGTATGCGTATCAAAGGGTGTTTATTTGTAGCGAGGAAAGAAACCAAGCGACGGCGAAGCTGGCATTTGGTTTCGCCGAGCGTACAACGAGAAAATCATAAGTGCGAAGCACGGCTGACAGCGAAGCTGGCAGGATTTTCGAGTCTGAAAGAGGAAAGAAACCAAGCGACGGCAAAGCATACGGTTCAGAATCAGGAAAGGAAACGAAAATGGTAAACTTTAAAGAAAACGAAGAGCTGAAGACACTTAACCATTCCTGTGCCCATGTGATGGCACAGGCGATCAAGCATTTGTATCCACAGGCAAAATTCTGGGTAGGACCTGTTGTAGCAGAGGGCTTCTACTATGATGTGGATCTTGGAGATGCTGTCATCCGCGATGAAGATATCGAGAAGATCGAAAAGGAAATGAAAAAGGTCTGCAAATCCGGTAAGAGAATCGTCCGTAAGGAAATCTCCAAAGAAGAAGCAAAGGAAATGTTCAAGGATGATGAGTACAAGCTGGATCTGATCGATGGTCTGGAAGATGGAAATATCACATGCTATGAGCAGGGGGATTTCACGGATCTCTGCCGTGGACCGCACGTAGAAAATGTAAAGCTTTGCCGCAACTTTAAGCTGATCAGACATTCCGGTGCTTACTGGAAGGGCGACAGCAAGAACAAGGTGCTGCAGAGAATTTACGGTGTATGTTTCCCGACACCGGAAGAACTGGAAGATCATTTAAAACTGTTAGAGGAAGCGAAGGAAAGAGACCACAGAAAGATCGGTAAAGACATGAACCTGTTCATGGTAGACGATCTGGTTGGCCGTGGCTTACCGATGTTCTTACCAAAGGGCTATACGATCTGGCAGGAACTTGAAAATTATATCAAAGAAAAAGAAAGAAAGCTTGGTTATCTGCATGTTATGACACCATGTGTCGGAACAGTCAATCTGTATAAGACATCCGGTCACTGGGATCACTACAAGGAGAATATGTTCCCGGCTATGGAAGTGGAAGGAGAATCCTTTGTGCTCCGTCCGATGAACTGCCCGCATCATATGATGATCTATGCAAACAGAATGCATTCCTATAAAGATCTGCCGATCCGTATCGGTGAGATCGCACATGACTTCCGTTTTGAAGCAAGCGGTACATTAAAGGGTATTGAAAGAGGCAGACATTTCTGCCAGAATGATGCCCATCTGTTTGTAACACCGGAACAGATCAAGGAAGAGTTTACAAGAGTAGTAGACCTGATCTTCAGCACATACAAGGATTTCGGAATCACAGATTACAGATGTGTCCTTTCACTCAGGGATCCTGAGGACAAGGTTAAGTACCACGATGACGATGAGATGTGGAACAATGCGGAGAACGCTCTCAGAAAGGTATTAAATGACCTTGGAATCGAGTACACAGAGGAAATCGGTGAGGCTGCCTTCTACGGACCTAAGCTTGATGTAAATGTTAAGCCTGCTGTAGGTAATGAGTATACACTCTCAACCTGCCAGCTTGACTTCTGTCTCCCGGCTAAGTTCAACTTAACTTATGTTGACAAGGATGGTCAGAAAAAGACACCTGTTGTTCTTCACAGAGCAATCCTTGGTTCACTTGACAGATTCATGGCTTACATTCTTGAGGAGACTAAGGGTAATCTTCCGTTATGGCTTGCACCTGTTCAGGCAGTTATCCTTCCGGTTAAGAATGAGGATGAGGAGCTTAACGCTTATTCCCATGAGCTATATGATTATCTTGCTTCTAACGGAATCAGGGTTGAGATTGACGAGAGAAACGAGAAGCTTGGCTACAGAGTCCGTGAGGCACAGGTCAAGAAGACACCTTATCTTATCGTGCTTGGTAAGAACGAGGCTAATGACAAGACTGTAAGCTACAGGCTTCACGGTGAGCAGAACTCCACTACAGTATCTAAGGATGAGTTCCTTGCGATGTTAAAGGATGAGATTGCGACGAAGAAGCTCAATCCGGCTGCAGCTAAATAGTATTCCGGATTTTAATATTTCGCATTTATGACTATAAGACTTCATGCACAGTGATTTTTGGCTGTGTGTGAAGTCTTTTTTTAGACCGGCATATTCACATGAAATGGATATAATCTGA
>OHOJ01000701.1_pt1 | contig 10506 bp, 10 predicted proteins | sample 1569791 | NCBI WGS metagenome assembly OHOJ01 (sample SAMEA3879542, study PRJEB24766) | human gut metagenome | biome: human-associated habitat; feature: feces | place: USA | collected 1985/1987
TATAACATAAAATATTATCTCTAAAAGAATGAAGCGAGTTTTTGTCCCCAATAGCAAGAATATAAGAATTGTAATTGTATCCAGATACTTTTTTTATTCCGACCTGAGAGTAAATGCCAAACTTCAAAAGTTGCGCTTGTAACTGATACACTAGATTCTTACTGATACTATAATATTCAATAGTTCCTCTTCTGAGATTATAACCACCATCAGTGTTGAACATACCAGCCAAGAAATAGGCGAGTTTTTCAGTCGCGGAATAATGTTGAATTTGGACGGGAATCTCTTTTTCTGCCGCCTTATGGTTTAGGCCAAATTTAACAATAAGATTCCAAATCGAGTCTTTAAAGTTTCTGCTCTTAATTTTGCATTGATATACCTTATCAACAGTTTTTCCATTAGCTACAAAAATAGAAAACTCTGGATTACCTTTAACGCCAACCTGCGCCACACTTGCTTTAAACTTCTCAATAATTTCAATATCAGAATTTGTAATGGCTATATGTTCTTTGGAGTAAATTGTACCATCTCCAATTAAAGCGCCAAGCATCCAGAGTGTATCGTTGCTGGGTTTCTTGTTGCTCTTAATCCCATCGTTATATTTTTTGATTGTTTTGGGGGTAAATACAAAATCTTTTGTTGTTAAATCTTTAGCTTCAACATAGCCTCTTTGTGTCAAGATTCTATGGTCTGCTGTGCATTTAATCTTAAACCCGCTATCACATTTTACTTCAACAATACGTTTCTTACCATTGTCATATTTACTAATAACTTTATTGGAAGAACAAGCGTAATTATCAAATGTACATACGGTGTCTCCAATTTCAATATCTTCGATGTTTTTTAGAGAGCCATCCGACATCAGAATTTTTGAGCCACGAGAAACACATTTTCTTAGCTTGTCGCTTTGTAGAAATGTATATCCGCAGAACTTTTGTACAAAAGACATCTGGGATTCTTGCATGATAGGATAACCCATTTCGTTCGCAAGTAAATCATCAATATCTTTTACGCCAGAGACATAACCTTCACCCTGAACGGCTTTCGGATAAACTTCTTTCCCGCAAGGACGAATTAACGCACTAATATAAGCGAATAGGTCAAACTTAGTAATAGATGGGTTGGATTTTTTGATTTTGCGCCAGACTTTATCAGAATACATCTGAGAAACAGTTCTCGCGCCATAAGGGCTGTTGACTTCAAAAATCAGAGAAGTATCATCACGAACTGATTCCCAAACTTTGTCATCATTAACATCAACAGTTTTAGCGGATAATTTTGGAATGTTTGCAAGCTTGCAACTCTTGTTAATACAGGAGATATTAGTAAGCCCAAGCACATCTTCCTTAACAAAATTTAGGGAGTCGAGTTCTTTCATATTTAAAACAGAAACAAGGTACTCGTCTCCTTTAAGATAACAGGTTCCAATCTCCGCTTCCAAATCGACATCTGTACTAGCGGCAACAACACCACTTGCATGAGCGCCGATACTTGTGCAAACCCCTTGTGCCAAGTCTACATAATTAAAAAGTTTTGGATATTTTTTACGCCAAGACTCGTCAATAACCTCTTTTTTGTTTTCTCCTTCTGATACCAAACAAATAGCGTTGCAAATTTCATTTACGGTATCAAGGGAAATTTCAAGTCCGCGTCCAAAGTCTCGAATAGCGCCTCTTAGGCCAAGCGTGTTAAAGGTAATAATTTCGGTAGTTTGCATATTAGAGAAATCCATTTTGTCGTGAAGCATCCAATATTTAGTTTTATCTCTATCTTCGTTACCCCAATCCAAATCCACATCTGCCAAACTATATTTATCTTTGTTCATGAAACGCCAGAAAGCAAAGTTATGCTTCATAGGATTGACTTCCGTAACATGAAGAATATATAGAGCAAGACTAGAGGCGGCAGAGCCACGAGCAGGGCCGCACCAAATATCATGATTGTGACACCACGTCGCAATGTACTCCTGCAAAAGAATATAGTCTACTGCATCAACCGCAATAAATGTCTCCATCTCTTCGTTAAGACGGTCAACTACCTGTTCACGGGCAAAGCCATCCTCCATCGCATATCTAATAGAAGTTTCATTGAATAGCTTTGAACGCAAAAGTTCGGTAGAATTTGGAAAGACCTTCGGATACTTAAAAGAGGTATCAAGAGTGATACTCTCGACCATATCTGCCATTACATTTGTGTTCTGGATTGCTTCAAGATACACGGATTCTGGCAAACAATTTTGTCTCTGATATGCTTTTACGAGTTCGTCATAGGTCTTGAATGTTAAATCCCATCCAGCTTCATCATCATTAAACTGAACCTTTTTAGATTTTTGCAAAACCTTTCTCGCTTCTGCATGAGCATCATTCAAAGCATGAGTGTCAGTACCAGCAATGAGTGGGATACCATATTTTTGACTTAGCTCATAAAGATAAAGATTGTATTCTTTTTGCTTTTCAACATTATGGTGTTGGATTTCTAGGAAGCACCTATCTTTATGTTCTGCTAAAAATTCAATAAAACGATTTTTAATATCTTCGTTTCCCTTACATAAGATTCCACCAACACAAGCAGTTGTAATAATAATATTATCGCTTGTGTTAATAAGTTGCTCGAAAGTAATTCTTGGAGAGTAATATCTCTGCTCCTCTCTAAAAGCGATACTAGACAGTTTGTTTAACTCTTTTAGACCAGCGAGATTTTTAGCAATTAATACGCAGTGGTAATTATCACGGACTTTGTGTGGGGTTGGGTTATCTTCTGTCTCCCACCAAAGCTTTTCAGCTACATAGATTTCAATTCCGTGCAAATACTTCATTCCTGCTGCTTCAATGGCATCCTTTTTCTTTTTCCATAAGAAAAAGTTACCATGCTCAGAAAAGCACAGAGCGTTCATTCCGCACTCTTTAGCACGAGCAACGTAATCTTGATATTTGGTGACACTATCCATACCAGCGCCAGATAGATTAGAAATATCTGTGTGACAATGGTAAATCGTATAATTATTCAAGTTACCAACTCCTTTCTATTACTATTATATACAAAAATAGTGCATCTGTCAAGATGCACTATTAATTTATTTGTTAAATTTTAGAATGGAAGATTTGGTTCTTGTGTTGATTCTGTTGGAATATCAGGTTCAGAGGTAAACGTGGGAGTAGGATTAAATTTAAGTTCAGGGATATTAGCAACAATTCTCTTGCTTAAATTATCATCATAATGAATCTTGTTACCAAGTTCACGCTCCCAGCGATAGCGCATATTAAGCTCTTGCTCATCAGAAAAAATACGCATAGAGCAATTGTCATAATACAATTTTAGTTTGCTACCAGCCTTGCCCGATTGACGGTCTTTGACAACTGATAGCTGAAAATCATAACCCTCTGAATCTTCATTCAGAATCTTACAAGCGATACATCTGTCAGCAAGATTTGAGATTTCACTTGCGCCCGCAACGCTTTGCAGACCAACTTCCGTTTCCCCTTGGGCAAGTTTGCGAGAGTGAGCAACAAGGGCTACTTCAACAGGATATTTACGAGTAAACATTTTAACCTGTTTGATAAAATCTGTCTGTTTTTCCAGTTTAGTATCGCCAGCGCAACCTCTTAAATCAAGACACATCAAGTTGTCAATCACAAAACACGTTGTATTATAACGACGGTAAGCATAATCCATCTGCTGTAACAAACTCATACTCTCTGTGCTTAGAGAACTGTCGTCTGAACAGTCATCATATACAAATAGATTTTCGTGATAATATTGACGGATTAAATCTGTAGCCTGTTTTGATACTGCATAGCCCTTTGGACGGTCTGGGCCGTTATCATATTCGATAATATGACGGTCTCCCGCAAGAGGTCTAAAAATATTACCCAGCAAGAACTGAGCAGGAATTTCGCCAGAATAAATAAATACGTTTTGATTTTGCTCCAATGGAGCGGCTACACAAATCTGATTTAGTAGGCTACTTTTGCCATTTCCGGCAAGAGCTGTAATCAAAGTAAGTGTGTTTTCAAAATTTCCGTATAGAACCTTATTTAAAGCTTTAATCCCAAAAGAAATGTTTGGCACATTCTGTAGCTGCATCTCTTCGTAATCAAACAGATGTTTAACGCGAGGATTTTCTACCGCTTTAGCATCTGCAATCATTTTTAGAATTGCACTGCCATCAATAGCAATCATTACATTATTAGCATCTGTTTTACGGATAGGTTTCTCTTGATTAAATTGCTTGTAATACTCTTCAACGGCTTCCTGTGCATAATCAGGAGACTCTACAATATAACAACGATACTCGCCCAGCTTTTGAACAATCTTCTTTGTCCCTTCTTCACCAGCAGTATCGTTATCAAGCCATAGGATAATCTTCTTAAATTTCTCAAGAAAGTCGAAGTTGTACTTAATCCAATTTAGGTCTGTTGCGCCCCCCGGAATAGACACTACATTGTGACTACCAGACTGCCATACAGCCATAGCATCAAGATTTCCCTCCGTAACAATTAGAGGTTGGGTAATATCAATATTGTTGATATTAAACAGAGAATAACAAGGAGAACAATCACCCTGCCACCAATACTTAGACTCTCCATGCTTTACAGCGTGAGCATGACGATATTTAACACCAACTAAACGACCATTAATATCTTTGAACTTAAATTGAACGTCACCTTTCTTGGTTTGTCCAATATCAAAAAACTTAATAGTTTCTTCTGTAAATCCACGTTTCTTTAGATAAGCAGTAGCATTAGAATTGTCTTCAACAGAATCATCAACAGGAAATTTATAATTCTCTAGGCTTTCACGCTCATCATAACCAAAACCACGCTTGAAATCAAATTCAATATGGCAACGGTCAAACAGACGCTTTAGAGCTTGTGCGTAAGTTTCATCATAGGCATACATATATGCGTTGATGATACTATAATTACCACCATTGCTAAAATCGTGGTAGCAAAGGTCTTTTTTATTCCAAATAAAACTAGGGTTAGAATCGCTTCAAAATTGCGAAGATTCATTAGCTTTGCAATCTCGATAGCCTGTTCTTCGTTCCCAAGCATTTGTTCTGCTTCTTTAATTTTGTCGAGCAAATCTGCCATATTTAAACCCTTTCTTTTTATTGGTGATTTACACAGAGTCCACAGCTATCTTTATAACCACAAAGATTTCTTCCGTAGAAGTCATTCTTATAGTCAAAAAGCTCTGAATATTTCTTGTGTCCATCACCAAACCGTAATCTCTTCGTATCTGTATTATAGCACGGATTTTCAATTTTTACAATAGGGTCTTCAAGTTCTACGCAAAAATTATTTGTCTCTTCGACCTTGAAATTATCCCAGTTTACGGAGAGGATGGTATCAATGGTACGTTTTGCCCAGTCCATAGCCATACGATATTCTTTCCTGTCAAAAGGGATAACTACCAATTCACCCTTACGAAACATATTAAAATAAAGGGTTTTAGGCCATTCATCATATTTCTCGTGAACTGCATAAGCATATAGATATAGCTGTTTTGCATAATCTGCGAGTTCTTCTTTTGACTTAAATTTAGACTTAGATTTATGGTCAATAATAATTAATCTACCACTCTTTTTACTTCTAGCAATAAGGTCAACTTTACCATTAAACAGAGCGTAATCAGTAATAGGAATTTCAAACTCATATTCCGATTCAAGAATCTCCCAATTTGAATATCCTTCAAAATTGGTAAAATAATTCTCGCCATCTGCGTAATAGTAAGGATATAAGTCTTTTGAAAATGCATCAGACATCTTTACGACAAAGCTAGACGGGACTTCTGTTTGAAAGTTATTCTGATAATAGGATAGCATCTCCCAAATTTCAAGCTGACCTTTCTCATACATTTCGAGAATCTTATGGCAGAATGTACCAAACTCACTTAAACCACTTTTGTCATTTTTCTTTTCATGCAAAACGTAGTTTTTATAGTAACAAATTGGACACTCACCAAAATTCTTTAGTTTAGAAAATGAGAAAGTTGGTAGTTTCTTTTGCTTCTCTTCTTCCATGCTTTCCCTCCTTTAATATAAAATAGCCACCACCGATATGGTGGTGGCTAAAACCATCAATTATTTTTGGTTAAATTTTACTTAGAAAGGAAGGTCATCGGACGCAGTAGGAGCGCTCTCAACAGGTGCAGACTTAGGAGCGGGCGCAGGAATATCCTTACTAGTCTCACTATTACCAGAACCAGAAACAAACTCAATATGATTTACGGTAAAAGTGATATTCTTGCGCTTAACGTCCTTTGCCTTATCTTCATACATAGAAGTAGTAACGCGGCATTGGTCAACCACAATCAGACTGCCCTTCTTGCAAAACTTGCAAATAGTCTCTGCGGTCTTGCCGTAAGCAACGAAGTCAAGATATGTAGTGGTCTTCTTGTCTCCTTTACCTTCATCCTGTGCTAGACAAAAACGAGTGTAAGAAGTACCATTAGTGCTAGTTGCCAGTTCAGGGTCAGCAACAAAACGACCCATGTAATCAAAGTTATTCAGCATAGTTTAATCTCCTTTATAATGTTAAATATATTATATATCAAACTCGACTAAAAGTCAAGTATTGTTATCAGTTGTTCTTAGCTTCCAGTTCAGCCAAAATATTCTTAGCCACACTAATATCAGTAATAGAATTATAGTTGGCACTAGTATGGTACTTCTTGATAATACCTACAAGGTCGGTCTTAGATAACTTATCAGCGCCAACTAGAGCCTGTGCAAGACTACCAATCTTATTAATAGTATCAGTTAGTTCGGAAGTTTCACTAACAGAACCAGAGCCGTCATAATCAGGAGCCTGAGCAAATGTCTTTGCAGAAGTAGCTTCCACATCAGAACTATTAGCCCACTTGATAATCTTCTTGCCAAAGTCCTCAGACAGAATAGTATAACCCTCATTTTCAAAGATATGAGTGTTATCCTTTTCGCACTTAGCCATGTGAGAGGTTACATCAATGTTGAAAGTGGTAGTGAAGTAATACTCGAAACCGTCACGCTGCTTTGCACCTACCCCCAGCTTCTTAACAGCAGTACGACCACGCTCGTCCTTATCAACTTCATACTGGTCTTTGCCCTTCATAGTGGCAATAATATGAATAGGACTATACTGCATAGTGTCAATAAACTTATCATGGCGAGGGGTAATTAGTTTCCAATCTTGATAACGACCGCCAGCCTGTTGCTGTAGCTCAAGACAGCCGCCCTTACCTTCCCATTCGGCAGAAGTGCTATCAATAATAAGAATAGCGTACTTTTCTTCAACCGCATAGTTAATTAGCTCAGTAAATTGTTCTGGTGCATAAGGAGGAACCAAATCAACAATGTCATAATCAAATTCATTAGCATAATAACGACCACGAGAACCCTCTGTATTGGCGAATAGGATACGTCCGTTAGTCCCAACATCAGTGCCAGTCTTCTTCATCTCTTCACGCATACCAGTTGCAAGACGTAGTGCGCTATAGCTCTTGCCAGAACCACTAGGCCCCATCAGAGCAATCTTAACAGCAATCTTCTCACGAACAGCCTTTTGAACCTTAAAGTTGAATCCCATTATATAATTCTCCTTGTTAAATTAGTTGTTGTTGTTCTTAACGAAATTCTCACGACGCTTCTTACAATTAGCGCAATGACAAGGAAACGTGCCATGAGCATTAAACCATTCTGCCATCTTTGCTTCCTTTACAGGGAATACGCCACCACAGTCAACACAGGTATAGTACAGAATCTTTTCGGGCTTATGCTTTGCCTTGTCTTCTACAGGTTCAATCATGTTGATATGCTTCTCTTCCATTTTTATTCTCCTTTATTAGTTATTGTTAAAATGCTTCTCAACAAAATAGTCGTAAGCGCACTTCATATCTTCAATCTTGCCACACATATCATCTGCGACACGCTCTTCCTTATCGGCAATATCCATCAGGTTCTTAGCAATTGCACGGAGATTCTTTGCCATAGTCATGTGCTGACCGATACGGTCATCAGTGGAAAGAATATCAAACTTCTTCTTTGCAAGAGCCTTGCCAAATTCTGCGTCATACTCGTCATTATCACGAGGACGAACGTGACAAGTAATGCGCTTACCCGGAACTTCAAACTCTCCAATCTTCGTGTGAACAGTCAGACGCTCAGTAGAGCCATCAGCAACCGTAGTCGTGTTAAAAATCTTCGTAATCATTTTGTTTCTCCTTAGTTTTTTTGTAAATAAAAAAAGCCGTTTTTTATAAACCAGTCGGGATTGGTTTCTATATAATATTATACTCAGAAAAAATCGTTTGTCAAGAGTTATTTGGAATTATTTTTGATAAATTTTCCGGCTCAAGAAAGTTATATGCTGTATATCTGCATAGACAAAGCTTCTGCTTCTCAGAAACATACCCATGAGCGTCATAATATGACACAATGCTTCTGCATAGCTTCCGATAATCTGTTTCTGGCTTATTCTTAGAGTTAATCATATCGTTAATTTGATATACAGTGAACTCTTTATATAGTCTATCAATAACCTCTTGTCTAGGTAGACGCTTGGGTTTTTCAACGTCAAACAGCATCTTCAAACCCATAAGCGCTCACCTTACTCTTTCCGGGTCTTCTTCTCGTTCATACAACGGACAAGGAAGTCGTATACATCTTCCCAATCGTTCAACTCTGGGCTAGAACCATCTGCAAACTGAATATCTCCAAGTTCATAATCACGAAGATAATTGCGCTCATAACAAAGATATCCAAGCCAGTCGTCCTCTAGGTCATTAAACTGCTCCTGAATAACATACATGAGCACGCCCTCAAGACCACTACTCATAATAGACGAATCATCGTTATAATCACGGAGCACCTTATTGATAGCCGCCTCAAAGTCATCGTGTTTTGTGATTTCTTTCATAGCTTTTACAAAAGCTTTCTTACTAATCATGTTTAATACCTCCAATCATCATGTTCATCAGTGAAACAGTACAAAAGAACGATTCCGAAAAGTATAATTCCGAGAACTATCATAAAATACTCCTTACTTAAAGATAGCCTTCATTACGACCAATGCAACAATACACATAAAAAGCGTATACATACTCTGGTCTCCTTTCTTCGTTTCTGTAAGTATTATATCACAACGATAAACACCTGTCAACACCTTATCCTAACATTTTTTCTAATTCCAAGATTTCGTTTTCAACATTCTTAATTCTAACTCCATAGTACTCTCTTATCTTAGCGTTTGCGCTTTCACTAAGAATAATAAGATTGTTCAACTCAGATTTTCTATCATTAAGTTCTTTTAGTATAAAATTATTCATCTCTTCTTGCTCAAATAAATTCTTATACTTTGTATACAGAATACAAATCTCTTGGCTTGGCCTACAATATGTCTTTCTCTTTTTACTACTTCCCTCTCCGCACCCATACATACATAATGCTCTTTCTATATTCCCCTCACTCTTTTCCAAATAATATCTCAACATTTTTACCCCACATCTAATATTAGTCTTCTCATTATACAGCTCATCTTTACTCACACCCAAAAATTCTATCACTTCCCCGCTTGTGCTTATCTGCATCAGCCCTCTATATTTCTCTCCAACATTACCCTGAAATCTACTCTCATGTTCCACAATCCCCACAACCAATGCTCTTTCATCGACATCATACTCATCTACCAGTTCCTTATTATTCCACTGTTCATAATCCTCTTTCCAGTTAGGATAGATTCTCTCAACTCTCTGTTCTGGTGTCTCTGCTCCTACTGTTGTACACACACTCATCACTATCATTACTGTAATGACAACACACAATAATTTCTTCATCACATAGTTCCTTTCTTTATTTTAGTCCATATAGGACTATTAAGATTATAGCATAGTTCTTATGATTTTGTCAAGTCTTAACTCTAATACTGTACTTTAACTCATTTTTAATTATCATAATAGTTAATATTGTCTAATACAAACAAATACAACACAATATTACTATTTCAATATTTATTATTATGATATTGATTTAACATTGTACCTTGTGAAGATGACGTATTGTGATTGTTGCATCTATAACAAGCCACAATTTATAGATTGAAATAAAAATGTGGTATCGTTCTTTATAGTGAATAGATGAGACTATGTATTATATAAACAAAATACATTCAAAGCAGATTCAAATAGAACAACCAATTATTCCAACGTTTTCACCACCTTTTCACACTACATCAATTTTTCATTCTCTCTTAAATTAAGTAAAAATAATTTAACACCAAATATTTTTACTACAAAAATCATCAATTATGTCTCATTTTACAACAAAAACTCGACTGTAAAATTTTTAATAAAATACTTGACTTTCTTTGTGGAATATGCTACAATACTATTAGAAGGATTTATCCTTCGTTACTCTGTTAAATTAGGTGGGAAACTAATATGAAAGAAAACAACAATATACTAATCATTGTAGAAAATTTACAGAAGCAAAGGCTTCTTTTCAAATATATGGTCTCTAAATTTGAAGAT
>OHOJ01000710.1_pt1 | contig 10392 bp, 9 predicted proteins | sample 1569791 | NCBI WGS metagenome assembly OHOJ01 (sample SAMEA3879542, study PRJEB24766) | human gut metagenome | biome: human-associated habitat; feature: feces | place: USA | collected 1985/1987
AGATTCCGGCCTATATTATTTGCCTTGTAAGTATAGACAGTCTGCCGGTTACGACTCAATTGCAGTACATTGAACGAAGCGTCGTAAAGTGCCTTCTCTCCATAACCTCCCCCTGCCATAACGGTATAAATCCATTGGGAACGGACTTCGGGTTTCAATTTCAAATTCAAGGCAACGTCATCCGTAAAGGTCTTGCCACGCAAGGACTTAATGGGTTGGTGTCCTTCAATGACCTCCGCTGCCTGTACGGCATCCGCTTTCAGATTATTATTAATTTGATTATAACGACCGCCACTCACATCCATACCTTCCACATAGAGATTACTGATCACTTTTCCATTATATTTTATAGTTCCATTCTCTTCCACATTGATGCCGGGAAGTTTTTTCAACACATCACTTACATTCCGATCTTTGGAAGATGTAAAACGGGTGAGGTCATATTTCAAGGTATCCTGCCTTCCCCATACGCGCCCCGGACGAATCTGTACTTCTTTCAGCAAGACAGCTTCCTGCTCCAGTTCGATAGTTAACGGACGACTGATAAGTACCGGTATGGTCTTTTTCCTGTAACCCATATAAAATACCGTTATTGTCCTGTCTTTCAAGGATGAAGAGGAAAGTTGAAAACGTCCGTCAGCATCTGTCAAAGTATAGTTGATGATATTGCCATCCCCTCCCTGTTGCAAAGTGACGGTAGCGGATTCCAAAGGCTGACGGGTAACTTTGTCCGTTACCCGTCCCTTTATCGTGTTTTGTGCGTTTGTGTGAATATGAAGCAAAAAGCTCAACAAAGAGAGAATGATTGCTGTTTTCATCTTGTTATTTTTCAGATAATTCTATCGGATTATAAGGTAACTCAAAGTTTTTCAACGTGTTACCTTGCTCATCTTTTACCGTCAATTTTACATTGGGGGCTGTAGAAGTGATAAAGCCTACCGGGTCCTTGGCATAACGCTCATATACCTTATTCAAATCTCTACGACTGATGGATTCAAAACCTTTTCCATTGAAAAGAAGTGGTTTCGGTCCACGGAATTGCTCGATACCTGTACATTCAAATGAATAATGTCGGCGGTCATCCTCAGCCTTTATGATGAGACCTGGCAATCCACAAAGTTTCCAAGGCCCTTCACTTACAGGAATTTCCATCGTGAACCATGCCGTATAACTTCTTCCCCGGAAGTGACCAGTTGCTTTCCGGCAATGATAAGTCAGAATAGTAGCCGTATCGGGTAATAAGGTCCATACCGGTTTTTCATTCTTTTCCTCGCAACGGAAATTACTGGTAGCCAACCGGTCAAGCGTTGTCACCTTTCCCGTAGGATAGTTCTTATAAATCCGATATGTAATACGCCCGTTTCCATAAGCCTTGGCATGTTGCTGCAAGACATCTTGGGACACTTTATTAGCATAGTCGGCGATCAAAGTAGAATCCCGAAGATAAGTAGTGTAACTATAAAATTGCGAACATTTCTTTCCCACTTCCAGCATCATCGTTTCCGAATTGGGCTGACGGTCAGCCTTAGTTGTGTCCTCTACCATCTTCAACTCATACTGGGCACGGAAAACCAATTCATCTATGGGTTCGCTTTTCTTCACATCATCCATAGCGAGAATGGTTATCTGCGCCGTAGCCGGCAATGCCATGATTGCCCAAAATAACAGGTTTGCCAGTTTCTTTTTCATAATCCGAATTGTTTTTAAGTGATGAATTTTATACTGCAAAGCTAGATCCTTCTCTCCTTCCCGATACCACAAAATTATTACTGAAATATTACGCCGATGAAAAAACAACCCTCGTGTACATTGCATATCTAAGGATAGCCCGTACCTTTGCTTTAACGAAAAAAAGAAAAGATGGAAAAAAGAATAAAAACAGTATGGATACTGACTATCATTACAGCTATACTGATAATAGGCGGTCAAGGCTATTGGCTTCACCACCAATATTGCTATTCAACGAGAACGTTCATGCAGGAACTGCATAAACAAATACTGCAACTGGAAAAAGAAGAAATGAATACACGCTATGACAAACGGACTAACAACCACAAATATACACTGAGCTACAAAATAGAAATGCCGGATTCGGTGAACCAAAACGGCAAAACAACCTGTGTCATTAGTTTTTATAGACAAAAAAGTGAAATTAATAATCTGGATTCATTGATAAAACAGAATGCATTGTTGAATGAGGAAAGTGTTATAGTCCGCGACAGTTTTCGGGTAGAGAACATTTCCAATGAAATTCTATTTGATGCAGCCACACGTTATGGAGCCGAGATGACCCACCCCTTTCGATCTGAAATTTTTGATTCACTATTACAAGCCAACCAGATAAAACTGACAAATATCAGACTGATGCAGACTGATTCTATCCTGTGGCATGGAAGCTATACCTCTTCCACCCGATTGTTCAAACCTGAAATGTATATTGTTTATCCTTATAACCCTTTACTTAAACAAGCATTGACGGCATCCATACAGATACCTTTCCCCTCCCTTCTCCAACAAATGGCATGGCAGCTGTTGGGTAGCCTGATATTAGTTCTGCTCTTGGTATTCTGCCTTATCTACCAGATCAAGACCATTTTGAAACAACGGAAAATAGACGAAATGAGAAAAAGCTTTGTAAATACCATGATACATGAACTGAAACGCCCCGTACAAACCTTGAAAATGTGTATTGCCTTTCTCAACAACAAGTCCATGCGTACAGACAAAAGAGCAATGGATGAAGTAGTAAAGGATTCCATGTTTGAACTGGACAATCTTTCTGCCTACCTAGCCAAAGTAAGGGATATGACACGGGCTGACTATGAACACACGCCTCTCCACATCCGTACTTTTGATTTACGGGAAACCGTAAATAAATTAATCCGGCTTACCAATATACCTGCCGATAAACAGGTTACGGTTCATCCGTACTATAAAATGGAATCCACTTTGGTCATCGCCGACCCGGTACATATTGCCAACATCATCAGCAACCTGATAGAGAACGCCATCAAGTACTCCGGTAAAGAAGTCCGGATTGATTTATCCTGTATACAGAAAGGACACACCCTTACTATACAAATAACAGATAACGGAATTGGAATTCCGCCAGCAGAGCAAAGCAAGGTTTTTGATAAGTTTTATCGCGGCAGCCATATACCAGACCGAAATATACCGGGTATCGGACTAGGGCTAAGTTACGTAAAACTTCTCACCGAAGCACACCACGGATACGTATCCTTGACCAGCCAGCCGGGTAAAGGAACGACTTTCAGTATTGTATTACCTCAATAATCATTTCAACAATTCATATAAGATGAAAACAATCAAAATACTTTTCGCAGATGATGATTTAAAATACTCCATGCTCTTAAAACGTTTTTTGGAAGCAGAAGGCTATGAAGTTACTTACGCAGGGAACGGAAACATTGCTTTACAGCAATTTCCCTTAATAAAGCCCGATTTGGTATTGCTTGATATCAATATGCCCGAACTGAACGGCTTTGAGGTAGCGGCAAAAATACGGAAACAAAATCATCAGGTACTTATTTTCTTTCTTTCAGACCGTAGCGATAAAGCCGACCGTCTGAAAGGTTTTGATCTGCAGGCCAATGATTATCTAGCAAAGCCTTTTTATCCCGAAGAGCTGTTGGCACGTATCCGTGAACGGTTTCAATGTGTAGACAACAGAATTGAAACAGAAAGCTATACATTCGGGAAAAGTACATTCAACTATACCACCAATGAAATAAGGACAGGAAATAACAAGGTACTGATTACTTCCCGACAGGCTGAGATACTCCGAATATTAGCTAAAAACCTCCATGTTCCCGTAGATCGGGAAATACTGTTGAAACATGTATGGGGAGCTTCATCCTATGCCAATTCGCTGGCATTGAATGTACAAATAACCTATTTACGAAAAGCGTTGCGCAATGACTCCAGTGTGAAGATAGAATCACTGATGAAGAAAGGATATGTGTTACACATAGAAAAAGGATAAGAAAACTCTTTATAGTTTGCCTTTCTGAATGAAATGAAGAATGACGAACTATAAAGAGTTCAAATTGCCGAAAGCACTCTTTTTTATAATGTATAAGTTCCTTCGACCAGCTTGCCCATCGCCCATACGGCACGGATATTCAAATCCTGGTCAAGAATCAAGATATCGGCATCTTTTCCTTTCTGCAAGGAACCTTTACGGTCATATACTCCCATAAATTTCGAAGGAGTTTCGGAAGCCATACGGACAGCATCCTCCAAAGGAATTTCCGCCTTCTGCACCAAGGTACGGATCAAACGGTCCATGGTAGCCACACTGCCTGCCAATGCTGAACGGTCTGCCAGTTTGCACACACCATCCTCTATGATGACACGAGGATCGAAAGCCACGTTACTGTCACTGACCGCACATGCCAAAGCATCTGTAATGACACAAGCACGTTCTACACCCTTTATCTTATAAACCAACCGTAAAATGGTAGGTGGTACATGAATGCCATCGGCCACCACTTCCACATTCATATCGTCTATCAGATAAATACTCTCTACTGTTCCTTCATATTTATACTCACGACGCTTGTGAAAACCGGGCATTGCATTATAGAAATGCGTGGCCAGCGTATAACCTGAATCCCATGCAGAACGAATGTCTTCATATTCAGCCTGAGTATGGGCCACAGATGCCACAATCCCTTTTCCCGTAATGTATTTTCCGAACTGCATAGCCCCCGGCAATTCGGGAGCTGCATCCCAACGCTTGATACAATTCCATTTCTCTACAATAGGAATATACTCATTAGGGTCCGGATCTTTAATATTCTCAGGCATTTGTCCACCGGCCATCTTGATGTTCAGATAATGACCTTCCAGGTGCAATCCCAATACCGGACTGTCCGGTTCCGCCATCAACTTGGTACAAGTTTCGGCAGCCGCCTCAATCATCGGTACGGTAGAAGAAGACAATGTTGGAAAAATACTGGTAGTACCATGTTTCATGTGAGCATTAATGGCTGTACGGAAAGCCTCTTCCGTACCTTCCATAAAATCACCGCCACCACCACCATGACAATGGATTTCCACACCACCGGGAACAACATACATACCTTTAGCGTCAATCAGCTCGGCTCCGATAACAGCTAAATCACAATTGGTAACTTCTAAAATCTTATTGTCGCGCATAAGGACAGACCCGTCCTTCAACCAGCCCTGTGGGGTAAGAATCTTTGCGTTAATGATTTGGGTCAACATGATACTATGATAAGTTAGGATTTTTAATTGGCATATTAAATTCGCCAACAAAAATAGCAACTTTTTCACTTTCTGAAACAGATTTCCCCAATTATTTTCTAACTTTTTTAATAAATAAGCCCCGCTTAATAAAATCAAGCGGGGCACAGATAGTGGAAATTGAAACAAATCTTTTTACTTACTTATTAAAACTAGCCTACCTGATTTAAGTCCTTTACCTGTTGCGGTCAGTGTAATTTCTCCCGGTTTATCGGTGCTTTGCACAACAGCAGTCATCATTCCGTTAAACACTTTCATTTGCGGAACATGGAAAAGTTCCAATGAAGTGGGGTCTCCGTTTGCACCGGCACGATAGGTTCCCGCACCTTTTACAGCATACTTGATGAGATGCTGTGCGTCGGGACAAAGGTTACCTTCTTTATCCACCACTCTCACTGTGACAAATGACAAATCCTTGCCATCAGCCTTTATTTCATTGCGATCTGCAACCAATTCTATATGGTCGGGCTTACCTGCCGTATGGATTTCCTTTTCGGCTACAGCATCCCCTTTCTCATTGTATGCAACCACTTTCACGGTTCCCGGCTCATACTTTGTATCCATCCACATCAAACGGTAGCGTTTCTGACGCTTGAAATCTGCTATGGAAGCAGAATCCGCACTATTTTCAGCCGTTACAGTCAAATCCTTGGTACGCTTACCCTGGCTCTTGCCATTGATAAACACTTCTGCAGACGGATAATTGGTATAGACAAAGATCGGGGTCACTTCTCCTTCACGTCCCGGCCATGTCCAATGAGGAAGGATGTGCAGTGTCTCTTCATCTTTGTTCCAATGGCTGCGGTACAAATAGTAACGGTCTTTGGGCAATCCGGCCAAGTCGATTATACCGAACAAAGAAGAATGGCTGGGCCAGTCAGTATAATAAGGAGTCGGTTCGCCCAGATAATCGAAGCCCGTCCATACGAACTCTCCGATCCCCCATGCGTTATCCTCGTGCCAAATCCAGTCGTCTTCCGGCAAATTGGACCAACCACAATGTTCCACATCGTAAGAAGAAGACTGATGATCGTCATATTTCTTCATAGCCTGACGGACAACGGGGAATTTATAGACACCACGCGAACTTACTGTAGAAGCTGTTTCACTACCTAAAATAATCTGCTGAGGCAACTTCTTATAGTTTTCAGGATATTTATGGGGACGATAATTGAAACCGGCCACATCCATAACGGCAGCCATATTATTGTTTACCACGGCATCGGGCGCATCCATACCTTGTGTTACAGGGCGGGTGGGGTCTTCACGATGGCAAATATCCTGCAACATACGCGAGATTTTCGGACCGTTACTGCCGCTCCACTGATCAGGTACTTCATTACCTGTACACCACATCACAATACTTGGGTTATTACGATAGTGACGAATCAGATTCGTCAAATCCTTATCCACCCATTCATCAAATACTTTATGATATCCATTGGCCATCTTTGCCGATTTCCATTCGTCAAAGGATTCCGCCATCACCATCATACCCATCTCGTCACAAGCCTCCACCAGTTCGGGAGCCGGCATATTATGAGAAGTACGGATTGCATTACAGCCCATATCTTTCAGAATACGAATCTGACGACGGATAGCGGCATCATTTACAGCACCTCCCAACGGGCCTAAGTCATGATGGTTACATACTCCTTTGAATTTGGTCAATTTTCCATTCAGAAAGAAACCCTTGTCGGGGATAATCTCCAAGGTACGGATACCAAAACGAGTGGTATATTCGTCTTTCAAGGTATTCCCTTCATATACTTTGGATTCAGCCATATAAAGAACCGGAGTTTCAGGACTCCATAACTCAGGATTGGCTACTGCAAACTCCTGTTCAAACAAAGTATTGTCAAAAACACTTAACTTGTTTTCCCCGGTAGCAACCACTTTGCCGTTTTTATCCTTAATCTGCGTCACAATACGGTAATTATCCTTATTTCCCACTACACAGAAATGAATGTTGTAATCCTCGGCAGCTTCACGAAATGCATAGACCTCTTCCTTTGTCAGTCCTTCCACGCTTCCGAAATTCTTCTTATCTGTGATTGCTTCAAAGGTTTCCAAATCCACCTCATTACAGGATTTATCAAGGGATAATTCAAACTTCTTCAATACCTCTTTCATTCCTGCTTGATCACAATCCCTGTAGACAAAGAAGATGGAACGTTCCTTTGTGGTGGCATCCACATGCTCAATCTCCACAAATGGAATGTGTGCTTCCTTTAGAAGCTCCTTAAAATCCTCTGCTCTTTCTTCTGTAAGAGTGACGGTAAGTGTACCGCCACCCTTCTTGATATGATTAAGCAATGCTTTAATGCCCTGCTCCTCCACATAGCCTTGCTTCTGCATAAGCTGTAGGATTACACTGCCTGCAAAGTCAGCAAACTTCTCTACCAGTCTGGAGCCATCATTTAAGGTTTTCATTTCAAATGCATCCATGATTACTCCTTTCCGCCATTTCCCTTGACAAGGCATCAAAATCATTAACATTATCCTTTAAATATTCAAGCACCTCTTTGTCATATCCGGTATCCTGCTCCATAAAGTGACAGGCTTCACTTACTGACATACGCCTTTTATACGGACGGTCTGTAGTAAGTGCCTCAAACACATCTAAAGTGTGTAACATCTTTATCTGTCTTACAATGCCCGAAATGTCATACTCCGGCACAGGCTGCATCAAAATCGGATTGACTGTGTGATGATACAACACCATTCGCTTAACATCTTCCTCTATCTCATACTTATCCAAGATGCGATAACCGATATAGGAATGTAAATCAATCAGCTGTCTTTCCAATTCATTTAAGCCCTTTCTCTTATCCAGAATAAGTTCTGGAATATATACCTTTCCAATGTCATGAACAAAGGAAGCTGTGCTAAAATTCTCATTCTTCATTCCAAAATCATACTCCATCTGCAAAGCTATGTTAAACATACGATAGGAATGATTATATGTGGTAGCATCTAATTTTCTCATAATATTTATTACTTCATCCGGTAATCTTTTCATAAGCTCCATTCCTTTCCCATCTGTTGTATTACTGTATCTATGACTTCCGACAATACCCCTTCCAAAATGAAGGTTCCTACCGGCTGATAAATCAGAAGGATCGCCAAAAACAGAATTCCCATTGCCAGTAATAAAAGCAAAAATGACTTCTTTTTATCTTCCAATGGTTTATAGTAAATCTTCTTCATGGTACGCTTAAGCCCCTCATCCTCTTCCACATAGGGAATTGCCTTGTAGCTGTAGTCTCCTACAAACATGGCGAACAGGTCATAGAGATAAAACACGCCAAAGCATCCGCAGGTCAGAAGATAAAAAATTCCCTGCCAGTATTTCTTTTCCAAGAATTTATGCAGTCCGAACCATCCACCAAGTACCATTGTTAAGAATTGCTTTTCCGGTTCCTTCTCACTACATCGATACCAGACCTCACGGTTTCCAAGCATTGTTGAAATACCACCAAACTCATAGCTTTCCATCTTTTTCACAAGGGTAATGCCATCTGATATAACACGGTATTTTTCTTCCTGATTTTTCATAAGCTGCTCCTTCCCATCAAGGTACTAAGTGTGAAAAACCCACTTAGTACAACTCTACCTTTACCGGTATCTGTATGCCATAGCTTCCGGCTCCACTTTGTAAAAATGCAATACCGGGAATTGCCACACTTAATGTATCCGTATATCGTCCTTCCATAGTTCCAGCGTTAATCAGATTTGCATTCTCTACAAGCTGTGCTGTGGTAAATAAAGCCTCGTTGCCACTCATAAACTCTGCTGATACATAAAATGACATATCAAAGCTTTCATCACCCATCACAGCCATACCGTATGTTTCATCCGTCTCATCCACCAAAAGCTTTACGCCCTCGTAGGCATTTCCTAGACTTCCGTAAACGTACACCTCGGCACTTCCTACAAAAGACTGGCTTTCAGCGTCAAAAGCAAGGTCAATGTTAAGTGGAATGGACAAATAAATGTCATAAGAAATATCCGCATCCTCCAGCTCCACTGTCTCATAACCACAGACTGTACAATGCTTTAATACCTCAATCTTATAAGTGCCTGTTTCCTCGTCGTACACCACATCCCCATAGCTTTCCTCCAGATAATCAAGGCACAGCCAAGTAATGTTCTCTGCTCCTTCCACAAAATAGGATTTCATATCACTGTTGTAATGGATGTACAGATTGGTTGTTTCCGGAAGTCTGTATGCCTCCAAGGTCTGAGCATTAAAGGTATCACTGGCTTTTACCGGATACACATAGCAGTTGGTAAAATAGCTGCCATACAAAAAGCTGGCGTGTAGGAATTTAACTTGCTCTCCCACGTAGAAATCCGTTACTGTCGCATCATCAAACGGTCCGAAGATGCCCTTATAAGGTGTATTCATCTGTGCGTTCACAGCATTGTAATAGACCTTGGTAATTACATTCTTGCTAAAGGCATTGCTGCGTCCGTCCTTATCCTCTTTGTTTTCTTCATTTAGCGCCTCACTTTTTTCATCATCGGTTTTTTTATGTTCTTTTTCATTGTCGTTTGTCAGGCTTTTTGCTCTTTTTTGCATATCGTTTACACGCTTTTTAGCCTCATTTATATCATTTTCGCTGAAATAAGCCAATTAAAACAGCTCCCTTAAAAGCGGCAACACCTCAAAAAGCTTAATTATTTTCATCGCCTGGTCTGCTTTGTTTTGCGTTTCCGGGCGCAGGTGCGGCTTTAGCGCCATAATCAAATCAACGTTTTTATTAGGCGTATTGTTCATTTTATCAAATATCGATTTTGCTTTCATAATCATATTAAAATCAAGACTGTCAAGTCCGAGAGAATTAAGCGATTGAAGTGCATTTTGATTGTTATTTTGATTGTTATTAAAATTTTGCGTGGTACTTTGCATATTTTCAGGCGCACCCTCGCCTAAAATAGACGAGGCCACGCCCTTTAACATATTGATATCATCAGGCGTTAAATTTGAGATGATATCATTGATATTAGGTGTGTTATCCAAATTATTTTCCCTCTTTCAGCTTTTTCATAAGCTCCTTAGCCTGCGGTGAATTGAGCAGTTTTTCGCAAGCCTCTTTA
>OHOJ01000720.1_pt1 | contig 10314 bp, 10 predicted proteins | sample 1569791 | NCBI WGS metagenome assembly OHOJ01 (sample SAMEA3879542, study PRJEB24766) | human gut metagenome | biome: human-associated habitat; feature: feces | place: USA | collected 1985/1987
AAAATACCTTTGCATTGTATTGTTGTGAAAGTTCAAATCTGTCATGTACTTTTATGTCAATGTCAGCATTGCCGAAAAAAACACCTAATGCGTACTCTAAAAGACATATCTCCCTGTATGCTACAACATGGCTGCTTACAAGATATATTTCTATCAATTTATTTTCTTTTGAAACAACGACATTTTCAACATTTACATCATCAAATATCTTTCGCTGTCTATCTGTAAGATTAAGACCTTCAAAAGTTTCAAGTAACAATCTCTGCATATTTATTCGGCTCCATTTCTGCATCATTTTCGATATTTAACACATATAGCTGACATTCGCAATTCACTTTCGCTGCCTGCTCATGAACGCAGTTGTCTTATAACATAAGCATCCTACTGTGCTCTATACACGGGAAGTGTAAGAATATTTATAAGCGTTCAAGTTCCTCTTTTAACACGGCAAGTATCTCATTTTCAGGCACTTTTCTTATAATCTCACCTTTCTTTATAAGAAGTCCCTCACCATTTCCGCCTGCTATTCCTATATCAGCTTCTCTTGCTTCTCCCGGTCCGTTTACCACACATCCCATTACCGCCACTTTGATATCAAGCGGAAATTCCGAAACCATCGTTTCTACCTGATTGGCAAGCCCGATCAGATCAATGCGGGTTCTTCCGCAGGTCGGACAGGAAACCACTTCCACGCCCCCTTTGCGAAGTCCGAGGGTACGAAGAATCAGTTTTGCGGATTTAATCTCTTCCAACGGGTCCCCGGTCAGAGAAACACGGATGGTATCCCCGATTCCCTGGTTTAAAATCAGTCCCAGACCGATTGCGGATTTGATATTCCCGCTGATCAGTGTTCCCGCCTCTGTGATTCCCACATGCAGCGGATGATCCGTCTGTTTTGCGATCAGCTCATGTGCTTTGACACACATCATGACATCCGAGGATTTGATACTGATCACAAGATTATCATAGCCCATATCTTCGATCAGTTTCACTTTATCCATTGCGCTCTCCACAATTCCCTCTGCGGTCACACCATGGTATTTTTCCACGAGACCCTTCTCTAAAGATCCGCTGTTGACGCCCACACGGATAGGAATCCGGCGCTCTTTTGCCACATCCACAACCGCTTTTACACGCTCACGACTTCCAATGTTTCCGGGATTGATACGAATTTTATCCGCACCGTGCTCCATGGCTGCAATCGCAAGCCGGTAATCAAAATGGATATCCGCAACCAGCGGGATGGTAATCTGTTTTTTGATTTCCGTCAGCGCCGCAGCTGCCTCCTGGGTGGGAACCGCGCAGCGGATAATTTCACAACCGACTTTTGTCAGCTGCTTAATCTGTGCCACCGTTGCCGCAACATCCTCTGTCTTTGTATTTGTCATAGACTGAATCGCAATCGGATGATTTCCGCCAATCCATCTGTTTCCAATCTGTACTTCCTTTGTGATATGTCTCTCCATCATAACGCCTCTAGCCTCTTAGATAAATAGTTTTCGAATGTCATTGAACATAACAATAAACATCAGTCCAAACAACAATACAATACCAACCAGATTTACCATGCCTTCTTTGTTTGGATCAATCCGCTTTCTGCGGATCGCCTCAATAATCAGAAATAACAGCCGGCCTCCGTCCAGTGCCGGAAGCGGCAGCAGATTCATAACGCCCAGATTCGCAGATAAAAGAATCGTCCAGTTGAGCATATTCAAAAGTGCATAGTAATACCCGTCATTTTTTACAGACTGCTGATAGGTGTCTCCGATTGATTTTACGATACCGACCGGTCCGCTCAGTTCGTTTGGAGATACCTGACGTGTCACAAGCATTTTCAGACTCTGGATAGTGGTATAAATCCAGTATCGCACCTCATAAAAACTGTTTTTTAGGTTTGTGAGCACGTTTCCCTTTACCCGGACATTTCCCATGGTCTGAAATCCGTACAGATATCTTCCGGTCTCTTTATCCAGTTTCGGAACCAGTGTTGTCGTATGTTTCTGCCCATCCCTTGCATAAGTGACTTTAATGGTTTCCCCGGAATGAAATGTTCCGTATGCAGTGATTTCTCTGCTGAAATGAACCGAAAAATGATTCATCCGGATAATCTCATCCCCTTCCTGAAGACCTGCCTCTTCTGCGGCATATCCTTCCATTACCCCGGAAAGAACCGGCTTATCATATCCCACACAGCTCATCAGGATAAACGCGAAAATAAATGCAAGAATAAAATTAAAAAAAGGTCCTGCAAATACGACGCTCATACGTCCCCATACCGGCTTTTTACCAAATGCACGATTGTCCGTCGAATCTTCGTCTTCCCCTTCCATCATGCAGGCTCCTCCAAACGGAAATGCCTTAATGCAGTATTTGGTTTCGCCTTTTTGTATCCCACAGATCGTTGGGCCTAAGCCGAAACAAAATTCATTTACCCGGATTCCGTTTGCCTTTGCAAGCAAAAAATGCCCCAGTTCATGAAATAAAATTACAATACTAAATATTACAAATGCGATAAGAAATGATACAATTTTCATTTTTTTACCACCTGCCCCCTATATATTCATATGTTGCCTGCTCTGTCTCTAAGATCTGCTCTAAATCCGGATGTGCGATATAGCTGACTTCTTCCATTGCAGCTTCAATCATTTCCGTAATTTCCGGATAAGCGATTTTTCTGTCCAGAAACATTGCCACTGCCTTTTCATTTGCGGCATTAAAAACCGTTGGGATATTTCCTCCCCGTCTGGCAGCATCATATGCCAGGGAAAGCCCACGGAAGGTATCCGTATCCGGGCGCTCAAACGTAAGGTCACGAAGAGCAAAAAGATCCAGACGCTTCCCGGATAAATGTTTACGCTTTGGGTAATACAGTGCATACTGAATCGGCAGACGCATATCCGGCGTTCCAAGCTGCGCAATCACTGCACCATCCTCATATTCTACAGCAGAATGAATGACACTCTGCGGATGCACGACAACTTCAATCTGTTCGAGTTCCACACCAAACAGCCATTTTGCTTCCATAACCTCAAGCCCTTTGTTCACAAGTGTCGAAGAATCAATGGTCACCTTGTGTCCCATGGACCAGTTCGGATGCTTTAATGCATCTTCCACCTGTATATGGAGCAGATCCTGCTTCTTTCTGCCCCGGAACGGTCCTCCGGATGCGGTAAGAAGGATTTTACTGATCGGATTTTCTTCATTTCCCTGCAAAGACTGGAAAATGGCACTATGTTCACTGTCTACCGGAAGAATAGACACTCCGTACTCCGCTGCAAGCGGAATAATGAGATGTCCTGCCGTAACTAACGTTTCTTTGTTTGCCAGGGCAATCGTTTTCTTTGCCTTTATGGCTGCAATGGTCGGCCGGATTCCGAGCATCCCGACAATCGCCGTCACCAGAATTTCCGACTCTTCATAAGTTGCAACCGCAAGTAATCCATCCATTCCGGTTTCCACAGGAATGCCCAGATCCGCCGTGCGGACCCGAAGGGAAGCTGCTGCCTCTTTGCTCCACACAGCAACAAGCTTTGGGCGAAATTTCCGCATTTGTTCTTCCAGCAGACGGATATTGTTTCCACAGGCAAGTGCGGTCACTTCAAAATCATCTGCATGTTCTTCAATCACAGAAAGTGTCTGTGTTCCAATGGACCCTGTCGATCCCAAAATTGCTATCTTTTTCATCGTTCACCTCTTACAGCATATGAAGCGCCAGGAAATAAATGATTGGTGCAGTAATAATCATGCTGTCAAACCGGTCGAGAATTCCTCCATGACCGGGAATCAGCTTTCCGTAATCCTTGATATCATAATTTCTTTTGATGGCAGAAGCTGTCAGATCCCCTACCATGGAAATCAGTCCGGCAATTGCCGCAATCACAGCAAGAATTACAATTTCTCCACGTTCCAGATGCATCGGGCTACGGAAAATAAAACAATATAAAGCGGTCAGAAGCGCAGCACCTGCCACACCTCCCACTGCACCCTCTACCGATTTTTTCGGACTGAGTTTCGGCGACATCTTGTGCTTTCCGATCAGCATTCCGACGCAATATGCACAGGTATCGCATCCCCACGAACATAAAAATACAAGAAAGGCAAGATATAACCCTCTCTCCAGCGTACGGATCTGATATACATAAGAAAGCATGACCGCTACATAGAAGAATCCAAAAAATGCTGCCATCACCTGATCTGCATGAAATTTCGGATATGCAAATACAAATACAAACATTAACAGAATCAAAAATGCCATAAATAAAATCATAAGATCCGGCAGAAACTTCCACTGTAAATTACAGTAATAAACGATTGCCGCCAGATATCCAACGCCTGCCAGAACGGTCTTTTCCATCTTGAACACGCGATATAATTCAAACATTCCGATACAGGAAATGGCAAGTGTTGCAAATAATAAAATTTCATGGCCTGAAATAATCAAAAACAGAGCCAGAATTACCAGCACGATTCCGCTTAACAGTCTCGTTTTAAACATCCTATTCTTCCTCCTTAAGTCCGCCAAAGCGTCTGTCTCGTTTATTATACGCTTCCACAGCTAATTCCAATTCTTTTTTATGAAAATCCGGCCACGGAACATCCGTAAAATAAAATTCGCTATACGCAAGCTGCCACAGCAGATAATTGGAAAGCCGCTGCTCTCCACTTGTACGAATCAGTAAATCCGGGTCTGGAAGTTCCCTTGTATCCAGATATCCGGAAAAGGTTTTCTCATTGATTTCCTCCTCCGTGATTCTGCCATTCTTTATATCAGTAAACATATGCTTCATGGCCCGAAGCATCTCATCCCGGCTTCCATAATTGATGGCAATGGTCAGATTCAATCCCGTATTTGCCGCGGAAACTTCTTCCAGTTCCTGAATCTTTTTCTGAAAACTTTCGGATAATCTGGAAAGTTCCCCAATCACACGTACCCGCATATTATTTTTATTTGCCGTGCGGATACAGTTTTTCAAATAACTCTCCAGCAGTTTCATCAGTGCAGCCACTTCGCTGTCCGGACGATTCCAGTTTTCCGTGGAAAATGCATACAGTGTCAGGTACTCAATTCCAAGCTCATCTGCAGCCTGACAAACCGTTTCTACATTCTTTGCGCCAACGGTATGTCCGTAATTGCGTGGCATACCCTTGCTTTTTGCCCATCTTCCATTCCCATCGAGTATAATCGCCACATGTTTTGGAATTTTCATCAATCTTGTTCCCCTCTTTCCTGCAAGTGAAAAAGGGACATAGCCACAGGCTTATGTCCCTTAAACATCTTATACTGTAAGAATTTCATCCGACTTGGCATCCACAGCCTTGTCAATCTGTGCAACATACTGATCGGTCAGTTTCTGGATTCCGTCTTCGAGATCCTTGATCTCGTCCTCGGAAATATCCTCCGCCTTGCCTACTTTTTTGAAATGATCCATCGCATCTCTGCGGATATTTCTCACAGCGACCTTGGCACCCTCACCTTTTTTCTTAATATCTTTTGCCAGCTCTTTTCTTCGCTCTTCGGTCAGTTCCGGAAATACCAGACGAATCAGTTTTCCGTCATTCGTCGGGTTAATTCCCAGATCCGAACTGAGAATGGCTTTTTCAATTTCTTTTACCATAGATGCTTCCCATGGCTGAATCTGAATCATTCTCGGCTCCGGAACACTGACATTTGCAACGCTCTGAATCGGAGACGGTGTTCCGTAATAATCAACACGAAGTTTGTCCAACACATGCGGATTCGCACGTCCTGCACGGATTCCCGCGAACTCCTCATTTAAATTGGCAAGGGATTTCTCCATTTTATCCTGAAAAATCTGTAATCTCTCGTCCATATACTATATCCTCCTAGTCCACAGTAACGACGGTTCCGTTGAACTGGCCGTTTACCGCGTTTACAATGCTGTTCGTTTCACCAAGTCCGAATACATACATTGGAATGTGGTTTTCCATGCACATTACGGATGCTGTCAGATCAACGACCGCAAGTTTTTTATCAATGACTTCCTGAATGGAAACCTGATCATATTTCTTAGCGGATGGATTTACTTTCGGATCGCTGTCATATACACCATCGATTGCCTTGGCAAGATAAATTCCATCTGCTTCAATCTCTACCGCACGAAGTACCGTTGCCGTATCTGTTGAGAAATATGGATGTCCGGTACCACCTGCAAAAAATACAACCATGTTATGTGCAAAATATTTATTTGCACGGTCCTTGGAATATAACTTTGTGATAGATCCGCACTCAAACGGAGTAAGCACGGAAGTCATCATTCCAACGGAACGGAAAATTTCTGACACATAAATACAGTTCATAACCGTAGCAAGCATACCGATCTGATCGGCTTTTGTACGGTCGATCGTCTCACTGGTACGTCCTCTCCAGAAGTTGCCTCCTCCGATGACAATACCAACCTGTACACCTGCATCTACCAATTGCTTTACCTGCTTTGCAACAACCGTAACTGTCGGCTCATCAAATCCATGATGCTTGTCCCCGGCCAGTGCCTCTCCACTGAGTTTTAATAAAATACGTTTCATCGTATCTGTCTCCTATGATTAATTTTACTTTCCGTCAAAAAGTCCCTGTACATCAATATCAGCATAGCACTGAGAGCAGAAACCTTCGATTACTGCACCGTTATTAATCTGTACGGAACGGGATTTGATATTTCCCATTACCACTGCAGATGTATCAACAACAACAGGTCCCTGTACATCAATATCACCCTTGATCGCACCAGCAATAACTGCAGAAGCTGCTGAAATATTACCAATGATCACAGAACCGGCTCCGATCTTAACCGTACCGGAACTTACAACTTCTCCCTCTACTTTTGCCACATCAGCAAAAAACTCTGAAGCTGCACTGTTTCCGTTAATCGTTCCGGTTACAACCAGCTTACCATTGCAGGTTACATTTCCATTGATGGTTCCCTGAATATCAAATGATCCGTCAGACGCGATATCACCGGTCAGAACGGTTCCTGCTGTTATAACAGATGTCTCATCTGAGATCGCATCCGGATTCACTTTGCTTTCCATTACTGGTGCTACTGGTGCTGTTGGCTTTGGGGTTTCCATTGTTGTGTCGCTCATAATTTTTTTCTCCTCATTAAATGTATTGATTACCGGATCCACAGTTGGTGTGATCACCGGTTTTTTATCCTCTTTGTGAATTGGTGGAAGCTCCGACTCTAACTTTTGTGTATCAGACCCGTCATCCTTTTGTACCTGCTCCAGTAAACCATCCAGTTTGGATAATTCGGATTTTACATCCACATCTTCTCCCAGAGTGTTAACTACCAGATCTTCTGTCTTGTTTTCTTTTCCCGGAACGTCTGCTCCCGGCATCATTTCATTGACTGCCTGGGAAAAATCATCCTTAAAATCTTTAAATAATCCCATCGTGCTTCCTCCACTCATATTTATTCAACACTATCTGCCTTGATATATTGAATGACTTTTGTATTTTCATCAATCGGCAGAATTTCTGTTTTCATCTGCTGCAGTTTCTGAATCAAAGGTTCCAGAGCCTCTACCGTTGTTGACTTGTCATCTCCGTCGTGTAATAACACAACCGAGGTTTTGTATCTTTTTACTCCTTCTGTCACATTTGTCACAACATCTTCCACCGTATAATCCGATGAAGTATCTCCTGCGGAAACGTTCCAGTCAAAGTATGTAATTCCCTTTTCATTTAAGACACGAACGAATTCAGCCATATTTACATTGCTGATCTCATTGCTGCTTCCTCCTGGAAAACGATAATAGAGACTATTGACTCCCGTAACGTCTTTCAGATATGAGGAAATCTTATCAAAATCCTGTTCAAATGCCTCTGTGGAGGCATATATTGTACTGTATTTGTTGGAAAAGGAATGCATTCCAAGTGTATGTCCGTCTTTTACAATCCTCTTATAGACCTCCTGCATATCCTTGGAATCATCCCCTACTACGAAAAAAGTTGCTTTTACTCCGTATTTATCCAATACGTCGAGAATCTTGTCCGTATTTTCATCCGGTCCGCCGTCAAAAGTAAGATATACTTTATGTGCATCTCCCTCTTTTGCCATATTGTCCCCGGAATCAATCCCCGTCACAACTTTATCGTAAGCAGATTTCTGTGTCTCCTGCCCACTGCTTTCTGTATCCGCAGCCTGCACATTTTCAGAATCCGGAATATTTTGCGAAACGGTTGTCTGTCCCACTTTCTCCAGTCTCTTTACATGGCTGCTCAAACGTGCTACCTGCACCGTCAGAAGGATAATTGCCAACAGTGAGACAAGCATCCATACCGTAATCGTCACAATGATTCCCGTTTTCATACGGTTGATGCGATTTCTCCTCTGACGCTGCTGCTCCAGAGCTTCTGAATCTTTTGTACTCATCCTGTTCCTCCACCGGGAAATATCCTTTTCTATTTTAACATATTTTGAAAACTTGTAAAGATTTAATTCCCTGTTGTTGTAAAATTGTTATAAAAAAGGAGCCACGGTTTCTTTATTTTTCCAAAACCACGACTCCTTATGTGTTTTCACACAGCTTGACTCTGTGAACGGATTATGCGTTCATCTGTGCAGCAACTTCTGCTGCGAAATCTTCCTGTTTCTTTTCCATACCCTCGCCAACTTCGAAACGAATCATCTTGGTGATTTTAAGATCCTTGGAAACAGACTCAAGATACTTAGCTACGGACTGCTTGCCATCTTCCGCCTTAACGTATGTCTGATCAAGAAGGCAGATCTCCTTTAACTGCTTGGATACACGACCTTCTACAAGACCGCCGAACATCTTCTCAGCAGTGATAGATGCCTTATCTGCCATAGCCAGCTCACCCAGCTGAACCTTTGCAGCATCGGAAAGGAAATTCCAGACATAATTCATATTGCTCTTATGCTCTTCGAAGTTATTGATATCCTCATCACTCCATACCTTCTCGCCGATTGCCTTGTCCAGTAATTTGTTTAAGATAGGCTTTGGAAGAGTTGTTGCATCATTTAATGCGCTGTCAATTGTGATCTCTTTGATCTTTGCAAGTTCCTCAGCGGAAATATCGTTTCTGCTGATATACTGTGGGTTCATTGCAGCAACCTGCATAGCAATGTTTGTAAGAGCCTCTTTTGCAGCATCATCAGATGCACCGTCTGCAGCGATAACAACACCGATTCTTCCGCCACCGTGAATATAAGAAGCAACAGCATCACCGGTTACCTTTGCGAATCTGCGCACAGATAACTTCTCTCCGATTGTTGCTGTCTTCTCAACAAGCAGATCACTGAGTCCGTTTGTTGCAAGAAGTGCCTCGATATCTTCGCCGTTTGCTCCACCGTTTAAATCAGAAGCAAGTGCTGTATCTGCAACTGTCTGAACAAACTCCTGGAATGTTTCATTTTTAGCAACGAAATCTGTCTCTGAGTTAACCTCAGCTACAACAGCAACATTTCCGTTTACTGCAACTCTTGCGATACCTTCCGCAGCGATTCTGCTCTGCTTCTTTTCCATCTTGGCTGCACCGCTTTTTTTCAAAACGTCAACAGCGGCATCCATATCTCCGTTTGTCTCTGTCAGAGCTTTCTTACAATCCATCATGCCTGCGCCTGTCATCTCACGCAGTTCCTTAACCATAGCAGCAGTAATTGCCATCTTTTTTTCCTCCAATTCTCGAATGATTATGCAAAAATTATTCTTCTACTGTCTCCTCAGCAGCTTCTGCAGCAACTTCCTCAGTTCCCTGCTTTGCCTCGATAACAGCATCTGCCATCTTGGAAACGATAAGCTTAACGGCTCTGATTGCATCATCATTACCTGGGATTACATAATCTAACTCGTCCGGATCACAGTTTGTATCAGCGATACCGATCAGTGTGATTCCTAAAGACTGTGCTTCCTGTACGCAGATTCTCTCCTTCTTAGGATCTACGATAAAGATAGCGTCAGGAATTCTCTTCATATCCTTGATTCCGCCAAGGTTCTTCTCTAACTTATCCCACTCTTTTTTCAGTGCAATAACTTCCTTCTTTGGCAGAACATCAAATGTTCCATCTTCAGACATGGTCTCGATTTCTTTCAGACGTGCAATACGGCTCTGGATGGTTCTGAAGTTTGTAAGCATTCCACCTAACCATCTCTCATTTACATAGTACATTCCGCAACGCTCTGCCTCAGTCTTAATAGCATCCTGTGCCTGCTTCTTTGTACCAACGAAAAGAATGGTACCTCCCTGAGCAGCGATATCGGAAATTGCATCATATGCCTCATCTACCTTGCCAACAGACTTCTGTAAGTCAATGATGTAGATACCGTTACGCT
>OHOJ01000732.1_pt1 | contig 10191 bp, 7 predicted proteins | sample 1569791 | NCBI WGS metagenome assembly OHOJ01 (sample SAMEA3879542, study PRJEB24766) | human gut metagenome | biome: human-associated habitat; feature: feces | place: USA | collected 1985/1987
CGGAGATCTGAATGTGGCACATCAGGAGATCGACCTGAAGAATCCTAAGACCAACCGGAAAAATGCCGGATTTACGGATGAGGAGCGGGCAAAGATGACGGAGCTTTTAGAGAGTGGCTTTATTGATACTTTCCGCTACTTTTATCCTGATATGGAGCAGATCTATTCCTGGTGGTCGTATCGTTTCCGCGCCCGGGAAAAGAATGCGGGGTGGAGGATCGACTACTGGCTGGTGTCCAACCGCTGGCAGGATAAGATCAAAGACAGTTTGATTTATACAGACGTAATGGGCAGTGACCATTGTCCGGTGGGATTACTTTTGGATTTGTGAGGCCTGTTTTGGCAACGCCGAGTCGGTAGGAATGGCAGACACAAGGATAATTTTGCGAGTGTAAGCATAAGATAGTGACGACATAGAGGAAAGAAAGATCCATGGAATTTGCAATCAAGGCGCCGTTTGAACCGGCCGGCGATCAGCCGCAGGCCATCGCTAAACTGGCGCAAGGCGTAGAACAGGGAATGAAAGCCCAGGTATTGTTAGGGGCGACCGGCACGGGGAAAACTTTTACGGTAGCTCAGGTGATCAATCGGGTGCAGAAGCCCACTTTGGTCATCGCCCACAATAAAACACTGGCGGCGCAGCTAGCCAGCGAGTTAAAAGCTTTTTTCCCGGACAACGCGGTGGAATATTTTGTTTCTTATTACGATTACTATCAACCGGAAGCCTATATTCCCCAGACGGATACTTATATTGAAAAAGATTCGTCCATTAACGACGAGATTGATAAACTGCGCCATAGCGCTACCAGCGCTCTTTTTGAACGCAGGGATGTGATCGTGGTGGCCAGTGTAAGCTGTATTTACGGCTTGGGCGGACCGCAGGATTACTACGATTCCGTGGTCTCTCTGCGGATAGGTCAGGTCATCGACCGCAATGAGATCCTGCGGAAACTGGTGGAGAACCAGTATGTGCGCAATGATATTGATTTTAAGCGCGGTACTTTTCGGGTGCGGGGCGATGTGATTGAAGTCATTCCGGCCAGCTATGGGGAAAAAGCTGTACGCATCGAAATGTTCGATGACGAAGTGGAACAACTGCTGGAAGTGGACATCCTTACAGGAAATGTGGAAGCAAAGCGGACCCATGTGGCCATTTTCCCCGCTTCCCATTATGTCACCAGCAAAGAGAACATGGAACGGGCCATGGCGGACATCCGGGTGGAACTGAAGGAACGACTGGAACAGCTGCGGAGCGAAGGTAAATTGCTGGAAGCCCAGCGGCTGGAGCAACGAACCAACTACGACCTGGAAATGATGGAAGAGATGGGCTATTGCACCGGCATTGAAAATTATTCCCGGCACATGGATAAGCGTAAGGCGGGGGAAGCTCCCTTTACGCTGGTCAACTATTTCCCGAAGGATTTTTTACTGGTCATCGATGAATCCCATGTGACGCTGCCCCAGATCCGGGCTATGGCTCACGGAGACCGGGCGCGGAAAGAAATGCTGGTGAATTATGGTTTCCGTTTGCCTTCGGCAGTGGACAACCGTCCTTTGACGTTTGAAGAATTTAACGAGCGAATCCATCAGACGATTTATATTTCCGCCACGCCGGCTGCCTATGAGCTGGATCAGGCGGCGCAGGTGGTGGAACAGATTATTCGTCCGACGGGGTTATTGGATCCGAAAATTGAAGTTCGTCCGATTCAGGGGCAGATCGATGACCTGATGGCGGAAATTAAAAAGACCACGGCGCAGGGCGAACGGACGCTGATCACCACATTGACCAAACGAATGGCGGAAGACCTGACCGAATATCTGAAACAGAATGAGATCCGTGTACGCTATCTGCATTCCGATATTGCCACCATTGAACGGGCCCAGATCATTGACGCCCTGCGGGGCGGTGAGTTTGACGTATTGGTGGGGATCAACCTGCTGCGGGAAGGACTGGACCTGCCGGAAGTGAGTTGTATTGCCATTCTGGACGCGGATAAAGAAGGCTTCCTGCGCAGTGATACGGCAATGGTGCAGACCATTGGGCGGGCGGCCCGGAATGAGCACGGTCACGTCGTGATGTATGCCGACCGGCTGACGGATTCCATGAAACGGGCGATTGACGAAACCAACCGCCGGCGTGAGATACAGGATGCCTTTAATAAAGAACATAACATTGTGCCAAAAACGGTCTACAAGGAACAGCGCAACCTGATCAAGCTGACTAAAGTAGAAGAAGAGATGGACACCCGGAAAGCCTATGACGAAAAAGCGTTGAAAAAAAGCAGTGCTGCCGCTTTGCGCAAGCTGGCCAGAAACCTGGAAAGCAGCATGGCCCAGGCCGCAAAAGAACTGGATTTTGAACTGGCGGCAGAACTGCGCGACCGCTTGATTGTAGTGAAGGGACAACTGGGCGATAAATTACAGCCCAAGGTAAAGAAGAAAAAGATATTCTGATGAACAAGAGTGCAGGAGTCACGTTTTATTATGCAAGATAAGATGATCATTAAGGGCGCGCGGCAGCACAACCTTAAAAATATAACATTGGAGATACCCCGGGATAAACTGGTGGTGCTGACGGGGCTTTCCGGCAGCGGCAAAAGTTCCCTGGCTTTTGATACGATTTATGCGGAGGGGCAGCGTCGGTATGTGGAAAGCCTTTCCGCTTATGCCCGCCAGTTTTTGGGACAGATGGACAAGCCGGATGTGGATTATATCGAAGGTCTGTCGCCGGCCATTTCCATCGACCAGAAGACGGCGGGGCGCAATCCCCGGTCTACCGTAGGCACCGTAACCGAAATTTACGATTACCTGCGGCTATTATTCGCGCGGGTGGGAGAGCCTCATTGCCCGAAATGCGGGCGGCTCATTGAACGGCAGACTGTACAGCAGATCGTGGACCAGGTGCTTTCTCTGCCGGAAGGTTCTCGCTTTATGATCATGGCGCCGTTGGTGTATGGCCGCAAAGGAGAGCATAAAGACATCATTGAGAATATGCGCCGCTCCGGTTACGCCCGTATGTTGGTGGACGGGGAACTGCGGACGCTGGATGAAGATATCACGCTGGACAAAAAGAAAAAACACCGCCTTTCCGTGGTGGTGGATCGTATGTCGGTGCGGGAAGGTATCCGCCAGCGGCTCAGCGACTCGGTGGAAACGGCTTTGAAGTTGGCGGATGGACGGATCGAAGTGCAGGTCATCGGCGGGGAGACGAAGGTATATTCAGAAAAATTTGCCTGTCCGGATTGTGAGATCAGCCTGCCGGAAATCGAACCGCGCTTATTTTCTTTCAACGCGCCTTACGGTGCCTGTCCTACCTGCGGCGGGTTGGGGATCAAACGGGAATATGACTGGGAACTGATTTTGCCGGATAAAAATAAAAGCTTTGCCGATGGGGCCATTGCGGCTCTGTCTACCAATCCGGCCGCTTTTACCACGCGGCTTCTGACCGCTTTTTTACAGGGCAACGGGTATACGCTGGACAACTGCTGGAACGACCTTGCCCCGGCAATGCAGGAAAAGTTAAAGTGGGGCGGCGGCGAGGAGAACTATCATTTCGTTTATACCAACCTAAACGGGGATACCAATGATTATAACCGTACCTGGGACGGAGTGATCCCCCTGTTGAAACAGCGCTATAAAGAGGCCTGGGGCGATGCCATGCGGGAGGATCTGGAAACCTTTATGAGCGGGACATTGTGTCCGGACTGTCAAGGCGGCCGTTTAAAACCGGAGGTCCTTGCCATCCTCATTGGCGGCAAGAATATTGATGAAGTTACGCGGCTGACCGTGCGGGACGCGAAAGATTTCTTTGCGAATCTGCAATTGACCGAACGGCAGCAGATCATCGCCAAACAGGTGATGAAAGAAATCAATGCCCGGCTGAACTTTTTAAATGACGTAGGGTTGGATTATCTGACGCTGGCCCGGGCGGCGGCTACCTTAAGCGGCGGCGAAGCCCAGCGGATCAGGCTGGCAACCCAGATCGGCAGCGGCTTGGTGGGCGTATTGTATATTCTGGACGAGCCCAGTATCGGATTGCACCAGCGGGATAATGACCGCCTGCTGCAAACCTTTTTCCATTTGCGTGATTTAGGAAACAGCGTGCTGGTGGTGGAGCATGATGAAGAAACCATGCTGGCGGCGGATCAGATTATCGATATCGGCCCCGGCGCCGGCGAATATGGGGGACAGGTGGTGGCCCAGGGCACGGCGGCGGAGATCATGCAGGTCAGTGAATCCGTGACGGGGCAATACCTGAGCGGCAAACGCTTCATTCCTGTGCCGGCAGAACGCCGCAAGCCGGATGGACGCTATATTGAGATCCTCGGCGCGGCGGGCAACAATTTAAAAAATATCGATGTGCGGATTCCTCTGGGCCTGTTCACCGTGGTGACCGGAGTCAGCGGCAGCGGCAAATCCACCCTCATTAATGACATCTTATATAATGCGGTGGCAGCCAAACTCCACGGAGCCAGAGTCCGCCCGCTGCAATACAAAGAGATCCGGGGGCTGGAAGAGATCGATAAGATCATCGACATCGACCAAAGTCCTATCGGCCGGACGCCCCGGTCTAACCCGGTGACCTATACCGGCGTATTTAATCATATCCGGGCCCTTTTTGCCTCGACGAATGAGGCCAAGATCCGGGGCTATAAACAGGGCCGTTTCAGCTTTAACGTAAAAGGCGGCCGCTGCGAAGCCTGCCAGGGTGATGGGGTGAATAAAATCGAGATGAATTTCCTGCCGGACGTCTATGTTCCCTGTGAAGTTTGTCATGGCGCCCGTTACAACTGGGACACGCTGGAAGTGCGGTATAAAGGGAAAAATATTGCCCAGGTGCTGGATATGACCGTGACGGAAGCATTGGAGTATTTCAAAAATCAGGACCGTATCGCGGCCAAGCTGCAAGTGCTGGAAGATGTGGGGCTGGGGTATATTCGCCTGGGCCAGTCAGCCACTACCTTAAGCGGAGGCGAAGCGCAGCGGATCAAATTAGCGGCGGAGTTGTCCAAACGGGGGACCGGACGCACACTGTACATTTTAGATGAGCCCACCACCGGCCTGCACACCGCCGACGTGGATAAACTGCTGCAGGTGCTGCAGCGGCTGGTAGACGGCGGCAATACGGTGATCATCATCGAACATAATCTGGACGTGATCAAAACCGCAGACTATCTGATCGATCTGGGTCCTGAAGGGGGCGACAAAGGCGGTACTGTTGTGGGAACGGGCACGCCGGAACAGTTGGCGAAGAACAAGGCGTCTTACACCGGTCAATACCTGAAGATGGTGTTGGAGAGAAAACGGCAGACAGGCAGCAAGGCGAGCAGCGTTAAGTCTGAGAAAAAGCGGACAAAAAAACAGTAACGGTTCAGAATGGTTGGATGTAAATCACAGGATGGCAATCATGACGCAGGAGCGGTGCGAAAGAACCGCGCAGGATAGTTAAAAGTCTGTGAATAAAGGTTGATTCTGTAAATAAAGGTCTATATGGTTAGTAACGATAAGATTGAAAAGGCGCTGGCGGTATTGCCTGCCAAACCGGGCGTATACCTGATGCGGGATGTCACCGGCCGCGTCCTTTATGTAGGAAAAGCAAAAAATCTCAGCAACCGGGTGCACAGTTATTTTCGGAACTCGGGGCGTCAGTCTGTCAAAGTGGCGGCGCTGACCAGTCACGTAGAGGATCTGGAAACCATTCAGACAGACAGCGAGATCGAAGCGCTGATCCTGGAATGCAATCTGATCAAGAAATATCGCCCCCGCTACAACATTATGCTGAAGGACGATAAAACGTACCCTTATTTGAAAATTACGTTGCAGGAGCCCTTTCCCCGGATGTATATCACCCGGCGGGTGGTCAAAGACGGCGGGAAATATTATGGCCCCTATCCGGATGTGGGGGCGCTGCGCGCGACGATGAAGCTGCTCCGCTCCTTGTTCCCTGTCCGCAACTGTCGAAATATGAATCAGGACAGACCCTGCCTGCAGTACCATATCAAGCGTTGCCTGGCCCCTTGTGTGGGCAAGGTATCCCGGGCAGACTATGGGGAACTGGTGAAATCCATTTGTCTGGTGTTGGACGGCAAGACGAAAGAACTGCGCCGCAGCTTGAAAGAACGGATGCAGGAAGCAGCTGCGGAATACGCCTTTGAAGCAGCCGCACACTACCGGGATCAGCTGCAGGCGGTGGAACGTCTGGAAGAAAGCCAGAAAGCCGTACTGGAAGGCGGCGACATGGATATCGTCGGCTATGCCGCCGACGCGTTTTCTGTCTGCCTGCAGGTATTTTTTGTCCGGGGCGGTAAACTGATCGGGCGAAAAGACTTTATGCTGCCTGCGGAAGGAGAGTCGGAAGCGGCTGTGATCGCAGCCTTTCTGAAACAATACTACAATGGGGAAGACGTGTTCCTGCCCAAGGAGGTCCTCGTTTCGCATTTGCCGGAAGAAGAAGAACTGAACACAATCCGGGAATGGCTGATCGAACGGGCGGGGCATAAAGTTACGCTGGCGGAACCCCGACGGGGCGACAAGGCGAAACTGATGCAGCTGGCCTGTGAAAATGCCCTAAAGCTGATCCGGGAGCAGGAACGGAAAGGGCAGATGCAGCAAAAGACCGAGGAAGCCGCCGCGGAAGAATTGCAACGCGTGGTGGGGGCAAAGCGTCCTCTGGCACGGATGGACTGCTTCGATATTTCCCATACTCAGGGCAGCGAAACCGTAGCCTCTATGGTAGTCTTCCGTTATGGATCGCCCAGTAAAAAAGACTATCGCCGTTTTAAGCTGGCATCTACGGAAGGCAAGCCGGACGATTTTAAATCTATGCAGGAAGTAGTATATCGGCGTTATAAAGACTATGAAGAGTTGCCGGACCTGATCATTATCGATGGCGGTAAGGGACAATTAGCCGCCGCTCTTAAAGTCATCCGCGGTCTGGGGCTGGATATTCAGGTCATCTCTCTGGCAGAGCAGCGGGAAGAGATTTTTTTGGAAGGGGAGAGCCAAAGCATTTATTTAGAAAGAGAGTCGCCTGCGCTGCATATGATACAGCATATTCGTGACGAAGCGCATCGCTTTGCGATTACCTACCACAGAAAACGCTTGAGACGCCGTAATCTGGTGTCCGTGCTGGATACGATTGCCGGTATTGGCCCCAAACGTCGTCAGGCTTTATGGAAAGCCTACGCTTCTTTGGAAACCATGAAAGCTGCTTCGGAAGAAGAACTGGCGGTCGTAGAAGGCATGAATCGAGCGGCAGCCCGTACGCTTTATGAATTCTTCCACAGCGATATCGTGCGCAAGAGCGATATGCTGCAGGGACAAAAGTAAGGAGGCCTCTGTGTACAACTATTTTACAGCGGTCATGACCATAGGTGTGCTGACGTTTCTCGCCCTTTATACTACGCATTTTATACAGATCGTTACGTTAGGCGGGACCGTCTTAGGGGCGGCCTGCATCGGTATCTTTTTCGCCCTGGGAGCATGGATTTTGCAAAAAGTGCGGCAAGGCGTCCTGCGCTGGAGCTTGGAAATGCTCCTCAGTTTTTTTGTGCTGATTGCGGTAGTACACCTGCTGCCCGGCTGGAAGTGGAGCTGTTCCGCAAACTCATTCCTCTTTGCCTTTTGCCTTAGCGCAGTTATTACAGGCATTAGTGAGATTGTATGGCGGAGTCCTTGCGGAGAAGAAAAACAAAAGAACGGCGGGAAATAAAAAAGAAATATTCAGAATAAACCGGTGCAATAATGATGATATAATAAAGCCGGCTTCAGCATTCAGGATGCGCTGGAGTCAGCATTCAACTAAGGAGAAGACGATTTGAACAGTAATTGGAATATTAAATTGATTGCCAGTGATATGGATGACACGCTTTTAAACAGCCGGAATGAGATTTCGTCCGGTAATGCCGCGGCAATCCATCGGGCCCTGGAAGCAGGCTTGCAGGTACTGATTGCCACCGGCCGCATGTATGTCTCCGCCAAACCGTATGTGGATAAGTTGGGGTTGGATATTCCGCTGATCTCCTATAATGGCGCTCTGGTGAAAGGCAATAAATCAGGGGAAGTTTTTTACGAACATCCTTTACGTTGGGAAACGTCCCGGGAAGTGTTGGCCTATTGCCGTAAAAAGGGTTATTATATTCAGGCCTACATCGACGATGCCTTGTGGGTCAAGGAACTGACCCCTTTTTCTGCCGCTTATACGAAAATCTCCGGCATACCGGCCACGCCGGTGGGGGACCGTCTTTACGATTTGCCCCGGGCGCCCTATAAGCTTTTGGTCATGACCCGGGAAGGAGAATTTAAAGACGCCTGGGAAGATATTCAGACGACCTTTTCCGGCAGCGTGGTAGTCACCAGTTCCAAAGATAATTTTTTGGAACTGATGGAACCGGGAGTCAACAAATGGCAGGCGGTGAATGCGGTGGCAGAGCGTTATGGCATCGGCGCCGATGAAATCATGTGTATCGGCGACAGTAATAACGATTTGAGCATGATCCAAAATGCGGCTTTAGGCGTGGCGGTGGCTAATGCCAAACCGGCAGTGAAAGCCGCTGCAAAATGGGTAACAGGCGATCACGATGCCGACGGTGTAGCGGAAGCCATCGACAAAGTGCTGCACGTTACTGTATGAGAAAATTTAAGCTGGACAGCAAAACTTTTCCGAAGGAGAGCGAAGTTGTTGAAGTAATATAGAGTTTCCTTTCGGCCGTACCGTTAGCAAACCTGATGTGCTAATGACAAAATTTCAAGGAGGGGAACGACGTCCTCAACTGTACGAGGTTATTATCCCACATGGAGTGTGGGGGTAGCAGATAGATGTAATCAGGACTTATCCTGACTATATAAATAATATACAAGGAGGGGTATGGAAATGGAAGAAAAGAAGACTTTTCAACAGGAAGGGAAAATTAAGTGGTACAGCTATGTGGCATTGTTATTTGCTGTCATTTTCTTTTCCGGTATCTTTGCAACCAGCAAAGAGTGGTACAGTGTATTTGACTTTACTGTATTAAATGGCAGTTTTGGCAAAATTGCAGCGGTTGGCGGCAAAGCAACAACGTTTCGCGGAGTAGGCGGGAATGGTTGTCAGGATGGTTTTGCCTTTGCTCTGAATTTGTTGCCGGCAGTCATTTTTGCCTTGGGTGTTGTGAATGTAGTAGAAGGATTGGGCGGTTTGAATGCCGCACAAAAACTGCTGTCTCCTTTGCTTAAACCTATCTTGGGACTGCCGGGAGCCACCGGACTAGGCATGATCGCCAGCTTTCAAAGTACGGACGCCGGCGCCGGGATGATCAAGGCTATGTTCAATGAAGGTATTATTAACGAAGACGAAAAAACCGTATTTGCTATGTACCAGTTTTCCGGCGATGGTACCATCACGAACTTCTTCTCATCGGGAGCTGCGTTGTTCAGCGTTTTGGTCACACCAATTATCGTTCCTTTCGCATTGATCATGTTATTTAAGTTCTTTGGCGCAAACCTTATGCGTCTTTACATTAAAAATGAACATCGCAAAAACGCTAAGAAGGGGGCGGCATAATGGACAGCGAAGCAAAGAAAAAGAATATTATCGATCTGTTTATTGAAGGCTGCCGTAAAGGCTGGGATACCGGTATCAGCAATATGCTGCCTAACGTGATCATGGCTTTCATTATTATAAAAGCGCTTAATGTAACCGGTCTTTTGAAACTGTTGGGTACCGTGTTCGCTCCGGTTATGGCGGTATGGGGACTGCCGGGCGAAGCGGTGACTGTGTTAGCTTCTGCCTTCATGTCTATGGGCGGAGGCATTGGCGCTGCCGCAGGTCTGCTGAGTTCAAATACGTTAAGTGGCAAAGATGTTACGGTCCTGATGCCCGCCATTTACCTGATGGGTTCCATGGTGCAATATCTGGGGCGTTGCTTGGGCACTGCCGAAGTTGATTCCAAATACTATGGCGTCATGGTGGGAATCGCCATCTTGAATGCATTATTAGCAATGTGGGTGATGAAGCTGATTACGGTGATGTTCTGAAAGGTAGGTTGAAGTCGAGATGACCGGCTATAATATTGAACAATACATGCAAGACTTAGCATATCTGGTAAACATAGATAGCAATGCGGAAAATTTCGCAGGTGTAAATAAGGTTGCAGAATTCCTTGCCAAAGACTTTAGTGCTCCGTTTTGGCATGTTAAAAGAGTGGATTGCGG
>OHOJ01000744.1_pt1 | contig 10092 bp, 10 predicted proteins | sample 1569791 | NCBI WGS metagenome assembly OHOJ01 (sample SAMEA3879542, study PRJEB24766) | human gut metagenome | biome: human-associated habitat; feature: feces | place: USA | collected 1985/1987
ATTAATTTTTAACGTCCGGAACCAGTAAAATCCCGAATCGTCATGTTCTGTTCATAATCTGTTGCCTGTTTCTACAACAACCTTTTTTATTGTAACGAAAAATGCAGGATTTTGCAATAGAAAATTCTTTATTATTGTAATTTTCTACCACTATGGCGTAATAAAGTGACTTTTTGAGTATAAAATGAAACAGGGCGATTCAAAACTTGCATTCTGAATCGCCCTGTTATAGCACTAAATAAGTATATATTTTATTTATCCCTGCTTATTTTCGACCAGTCAACGAATTCGGATTCCTCGTCCGTATCATAGTAGGTCAGTTTAAAGTAATCCACCAGTTTTGCCAAGGCAAAGACAAGTATCTCTTTTTCGGAATCGTTCATCTCATCCGCAACATTTTTAATCATCTGGCGGTGAAACTGTTCGTGATGATAATAGGCAGCTTTCCCTTTATCTGTCAGGCGCAGCTTTATTACTCTTTTATCCCGCGTACTCCGTTCCCGGACAACATATCCTTTCTCACACAAGGCATCCATTGCTTTCGTGAGTGTGCCTGTTGTAACGGACATCAGTTTTGCAACGGTTTTCATATTTCGCGGCTCATCAATTCCCACTGCCTCGATAATATGCATATCATTATAACTGATATCTTTAAACTCTTCTGTGATCAGGCTTTTCGCCTCAATCTCCAGAATATCCTTGAATAATTTTACAAGAAGATCATTTAAGGTCTCTTCCAGCGTCATGTTAAACTCCTTCATGATCTGGTGTGACCTACCACTCGACTGCACATGCCCCCCAGGTAAGTCCGGCACCAAATCCAGCTAATACGATTTTATCGCCCCCGCTTATCATACCATGTTTGTGGACATTATCAAGTAAAATAGGTACGCTTGCGGCCGAAACATTTCCACACTTCTGTAAATTACATGGGAATTTTTCCATTGGCTGATGCAGACGCTTTGCCACTGACTCAATAATCCGGATATTTGCCTGGTGAAGCAGAAAATATTTTACATCTTCAATTGGAAGTTCTGCCTGTTCAAGTGCTTCACTGACCGCCTTTGGAACCGTGCGCACGGCAAACTTATAAACCTCTCTCCCATCCATCTGGGTGAACGCATAATGCTGTGCACCAAGCTGGCGGTAAAGATTATTCACCGGACGGTTCTCACAATGCAATGCCATGCCACCGGCGCCATCTGATCCCTGCACCATGGAAAGCAGCTGGCTTCCTTCTGCACTAACTACAGCAGCTCCGGCTCCATCCCCGAAAAGCACACAGGTACTGCGGTCTGCCCAGTTCATCATTTTTGACAGGGTTTCCGCCCCGATAACCAGTGCATGTTTGTAACGTCCGGTACGGAAATAGGCATCCGCCGTAGCCAATGCAAATAAAAATCCGGAACATCCCGCACTCAGATCAAATGCCGTTGCACTTTTTGCTCCAATTGCAGCCTGTACTTCACACGCCAGCGATGGAAATATGTAATCCGGGGAAATGGTTCCCGCGATGATCAGATCAATTTCACATCCGGATATTTTTGCATCTGCAAGCGCCTTCTCTGCCGCCTCTACCGCCATGGAAGTTGTTGTCTCTTCCACTGCAATATGGCGCATGCCGATCCCGGTACGGGAACGAATCCACTCATCTGAAGTGTCCATAACCTGAGCCAGGTCATCATTGCTTACAACTTTTTTCGGAAGCGCACTTCCGGTTCCTAAAAATTTCATTTTATGATTCTCCTCTATGGAACAATTAGAACTTTCTGAAGCGATCATACCGCTCCTGTGCAAGCTGCTTACCACTCTTGTCATTCTGTGCACGTAAAAATTCTTTCATATTTCCTTTCATCCATGCCGCAATCGAAGTCAGCGCATCGTCATCCGCTCCGCCATACTCTGGAATCACCTTATCCACAACAGACAGTTCTTTCAGATCCTGTGCCGTGATCTTCATAACCGTTGCCGCTTCTTTTGCGCGTTTCCCATCCTTCCAGAGAATGGAAGCAAAGCCTCTTGGTGAAATTACCGAATAGATGGCGTTCTCCATCATTGCCAGCTCGTCGCACACGCCCAGAGCAAGTGCTCCGCCGCTGCCGCCCTCTCCCAGTATAACGGAGATAACGGGAGTTCTGAGGGTCATGAACTCGGCAAGGTTCCTTGCTATTGCTTCACCCTGACCACGCTTTTCAGCAGCCACGCCGCAGAATGCGCCTGAGGTATCTATGAAGCAGATAACGGGGCGGTGGAATTTCTCCGCCTGTCTTGCCAGTCTCAGTGCCTTTCTGTAGCCCTCGGGGTGGGGCATTGCAAAGTTTGAAGCCTTGTTTTCAAAAATGTCACGGCCCTTTACCTCTGAAATGACGGTAACGGGCATTCCCTGAAATCTTCCCACGCCTCCGAGAATGGCGCCATCGTCTCCGAAGAGCCTGTCGCCGTGCATCTCATAAAAGTCGGTGAAGATAAGAGGAAGATAGTCCCTGATAGTGGGGCGATTCTTGTGGCGGATTATTTCAAGGCGGTCATATGGGGTAAGCTCGTTTATGATATTTTCCTCAGCCATTGGTGACATCCTTTCCATCGGGAGTGTAGGGCTTATGGAGACGGATAAGGTGCGCTAAGGTGTGGCGCATATTCTTTCTTTCCGTTATCATATCCACAAAACCGTTTTCAAGCATGAACTCGGCGGACTGGAAGTCCTCGGGGAGCCGCTGCTTTATGGTGCCCTCGATAACTCTTCTGCCCGCAAAGCCTATAAGCACTTTTGGCTCGGCGATGATTATATCGCCCAGAGAAGCGAATGACGCAGTTACGCCGCCTGTGGTGGGGTCGGTGATCACTGTGATGTAAAGACCGCCTGCCTGTGACAGACGTGCGGCAGCACCGCTGGTCTTTGCCATCTGCATAAGGGAGACCAGACCCTCCTGCATTCTTGCGCCGCCCGAAGCGGTGAAGAGAATGAGGGGGAGCTTTTTCTCAGCTGCTCTTTCAAAGGCACGGGTTATCTTCTCACCCACGACGCTTCCCATGGAAGCCATCATAAAGTGGGAGTCCATTATGCCGATGATGCAGCGCTCGCCCTTTATGGTGCATTCGCCTGTGATGACAGCCTCGTTCAGACCTGTCTTTTCACGCAGAGAGCTTATCTTCTCCTGATAATCGGGGAAATCTATTGGGTTAAGGCTTGTCATACCCTTGTCGTACTCAACAAAGCTGCCGCTGTCGGCGGTTATGGCAAGGCGGTCTGCGGCGTTCATTCTGCCGTGATATCCGCAGGAGGGGCATACCCACATATTCTTTTCAAGCTCATCGTAATCGCATGATGCGGAGCATCTGGGGCATTTGAAGAGCTTTTCCGCAGGGGTCTCTTCCTTGATCTTATCCCCGTCCTCGCTGTTGAAGCGGGCAGTGACGACCTTAAACAAATCCTCTAACAAGTTTTTCGCCTCAATTCAACTTTATTTTCCCGAAAGCTTTCTTCCGAGATATCCTATATCATAGGTTCCCTTTTCAAACAAGCTGTCTCTTATAAGGGAAAGCTGGAAATCAATATTTGTGTCAACGCCGTCAACGATGAACTCGGCAAGCGCCCATTTCATCTTGGCGATAGCCTCTTCTCTGGTAGGGGCGTGAACTATGAGCTTTGCTATCATGCTGTCATAGTAGGGGGGAATGGTGTAGCCCTGATATGCGGAGCTGTCCACTCTTATGCCGGGACCTCCGGGAATATGAAGAGCGGTTATCTGACCGGGGCTGGGACGGAAGTTAAGTGCGGGATTTTCCGCATTTATTCTGCACTCTATTGCATGACCCCTGATGGTGATATCCTCCTGTGCAAAGGGCAGCTTTTCGCCGTTTGCGATAAGTATCTGCTGCTTTACAAGGTCGATGCCCGTAACAGCTTCGGTAATGGGGTGCTCTACCTGGATACGGGTGTTCATCTCCATGAAATAGAAATTCCTGTCAGCGTCAACGAGGAACTCGATGGTTCCTGCATTTGTATATCCGCAGGCCTTTGCTGCCGCAACGGCAGCCTTGCCCATTTTAGCTCTCAGCTCGGGTGTCATGATAGGTGAGGGAGTTTCCTCCAGCACCTTCTGGTTGCGTCGCTGCATGGAGCAGTCACGCTCGCCCAGATAAACGGTGTTGCCGTAGCTGTCCGCCAGTATCTGCACCTCGATGTGCTTGGGGTTCACGATGAACTTTTCCATATAAACCTCATCGTTTCCGAAGAAGTTCAGGGCTTCCTGCTTTGCTGCGGTGATAGCCGCTTCAAGGTCTTCGGGGTGCTCTACCAGACGTATTCCACGTCCGCCGCCGCCTGCCGATGCCTTTACCATAAGGGGGCAGCCTATCTCTTTGCAGAGCTTCTTTGCGGCTTCCATATCGGGAACTGCTCCGTCGGAGCCCGGGATAACGGGAACGCCCGCAGCCTTCATGGTCTCCTTGGCGGCAGCCTTGTCGCCCAGCATTCTGATTGATTCGGGGCGGGGGCCGATGAAAACTATATTGTTTTTAAGGCACAGCTCGGCAAAATCGGCATTCTCGGACAAAAATCCGAAGCCGGGGTGAACTGCTTCTGCGCCTGTCATCTTGCACGCTTCGATTATTGCGGCAGCGTTAAGGTAGCTGTCCTTTGTGGCGGCAGGACCTATGCACACGGCCTCGTCGGCGATCTTTGCGTGAAGTGCGTGCTTATCTGCGGTGGAATAGACCGTGACGGTATGTATGCCCAGCTCTCGGCAGGCACGGATTATTCTTACGGCTATTTCGCCTCGGTTTGCTATAAGAACCTTTTTAAACATTTTATTCAGAGCCTTTCGGTTACTTTATTGCAAATGTGATCTCGGCGGATACGGCCTTTTCGCCGTTAACGGTGCACACGCCCTTGCCAACGCCGATGGGACCCTTTACCTTGATTATCTCGACCTCGATCTTCAGTCTGTCGCCCGGAACTACCTGGCGGCGGAACTTTGCTTCCTTGATGCCGCCGAAGAAGCCGATCTTTCCCTTGTTTTCGGGGAGGGTGAGCATTGCTGCGCAGCCTGCCTGAGCCATCATCTCGACCATGAGAACTCCGGGAACTACGGGATAATCGGGGAAGTGACCCTTGAACCAGAATTCATCGGGGGTCATATTCTTATATGCCACCACACGCTTTCCCGGCTCCAGCTCCTCGATCTCGTCGATAAGCAGGAACGGGTCACGATGGGGGATTATTTCCATGATCTGTTCTTTGTTCATAAGCATATTATTTTCCTCCTCAGCCGATTATCATTACAGGCTCGTCATATTCCACAGCCTGACCGTTCTGAGCCATGATCTCCTTGACCTCGCCGTCGCAGGGGCTGGGTATCTCGTTCATTATCTTCATGGACTCGATTATCATGATAACGTCGCCCTTCTTTACCTTCTTGCCTACTGTTACGAAAGCTGGCTTGTCGGGTGAGGGGGAGGAGTAATATGTGCCCACGATAGGAGCCTTTACCACAGTGCCGTCTATCTTCTTCTCCTTCTTTTCGGGAGCAGCCTCAGGAGCGGGAGCGGGTGCACCCATAGGTGCTGCGAATGCGGGAGCGCCCATAGGCATGGGAGGGGGAGGGCACTTGCCCTTTATTATCAGCTTTGCGCCGTTTGTCTTGTCCTCAAGCAGGATCTCTCCCAGGTCCTTGTCGTTTATAAGATCCGCCAGTGCGGAGATGTCTTTTATTTCCAGGTCAAAGGGAAGCTTTCCCATTGTTATCAGTCCTTTCGCAGTTAGCCTGTGTATTTCTTCAGGCACAGAGTAGCATTGTGGCCGCCGAAGCCCAGGCTGTTTGTGAGAGCGGCATTGACAGTGGTATTTCTGTTGCCCTCAACACAGTAGTCAAGATCGCACTCGGGGTCGGGAACCTTGTAGCCCACTGTTGCGTGGATAAAGTCCTCGTGGCAGGAAAGAGCGGTAACGATGGCTTCAACGCTTCCTGCTGCGCCCAGAAGATGACCTGTCATGGACTTGGTGGAGTTGATAGCTACCTTTCTTGCGGCTTCCTCGCCCAGAGCAAGCTTTATAGCAGTGGTCTCGTACTTGTCGTTAAGACCTGTAGATGTTCCGTGAGCGTTGATATAGTCAATATCCTCAGGCTTCAGCCCCGCTTCTTCATAAGCCAGTCTCATGCCTGCTGCTGCTGCCTCGCCTGTGGGGGAGGGGCTTGTCATATGATATGCGTCGCCTGTTGCGCCGTAGCCTGCTATCTCAGCATATATCTTTGCGCCTCTTGCCTTTGCGTGCTCAAGCTCTTCAAGCACCAGCATACCGCTGCCTTCGCCAAGGACAAAGCCGTTTCTTTCCTTGTCGAAAGGAATGGAGCATCTGGTAAGGTCATCGGAACGGGTAAGAGCCTTCATATTGTTGAAGCCGCCCAGAGCAAATTCGCTTACGCACGCCTCAGCGCCGCCTGCGATGCAGACATCAAGGTAGCCGTCCTTTATCTTTCTGAAAGCCTCGCCGATGGCGTGGGTGGAAGATGCGCAGGCTGTGGTGGTGCAGAAGTTTGCGCCCTTGAAGCCTGTCTTCATGGAAATAGTACCTGCTGCCATATTTCCTATCATCATGGGAATGAAGAAAACGGAAATTCTGTCGGGGCCTTTTTCCAGATACTTGGAATGTTCCTGATTTGTAAGGTTAAGACCGCCGATGCCTACGCCGGCGATAACGCCTGCACGGAATGGGTCGATGTCCTCAAACTTTGTGCCTGCGTCATCAATAGCCTCGAGAGCGGCGGTGACTGCAAACTGAGTGAAGCGGTCCATTCTCTTTGCTTCCTTCTTGTCAAGGCGCTTTTCGGGAGAAAAGTCGTTGACGGTGGCAGCGATCTTTACATCAAAATTCTCGCTGGTGATGTCGTTTATATAGGAAAAACCAAGCTTGTTAGCCTTGATATTGTTCCAGAATTCTTCTACTGTGTTGCCCAGGGGGGAAACTATTCCCATTCCCGTAACTACTACTCTTTTCATATGATACCTGTCCTTTCTTACATTGAAAGTCCGCCTGAGATCTCAATGACCTGACCTGTTACATAAGAGGAATCCTCGGAAGCAAGGAAGGATACCACGCTTGCGATCTCCTCAGGCTCGCCGTAGCGCTTCATAGCGATCTGATTGAGCATAGCGTTCTTCTGCTCGTCGGTAAGCTTGTCGGTCATGGGGGTGTGGATAAAGCCGGGAGCTACTGCGTTGCAGGTGATCCCTCTGGAACCAAGCTCTTTGGCAACTGTCTTTGTCATGGAGATGATAGCGCCCTTGGAAGCGGCATAGTTTATCTGACCGGGATTTCCGTACAGTCCTGTTACGGAAGCAAGGCTGATGATATGACCGCTCTTCTGGCGGAGCATAACATTGCCCACAAGCTTCATCATGTTGAATACGCTCTTCTGATTAACTGCAATTACCATGTCGTACTGTTCTTCGGACATTCTTGCCATAAGACCGTCTCTTGTGATGCCTGCGTTGTTTACCAGAACGTCGATGGAGCCGAAGCGTGCCTTTACGTCCCTTACCATCTGCTCGCACTGGTCGTACTTGGAAACGTCTGCGCAGAATATCTCTGCCTCAACGCCCAGAGCCTTTACCTTGTCAACGATATCGTTGTTTTCAAACATGGTCATGTTAAGGTCGTTGAAAGCAATGTTCATGCCGTCCTTTGCAAGTCTCAGGGCAATGGCTGCGCCTATTCCTCTTGATGAGCCTGTTATCAAAGCTGTTTTTGCCATTATATTATCCTCCGTAATTATTCTATTGACATTTTTCAGGAAAATTATTCAGCTCAGAACTGAACGTTCAGAAGCTTGCCTGCCTGGGAAACAATGTCGTTCACTATTTCTGCGCAGGGCTTAACGTCGTTTATCATACCTGCAATAAGGCCGCAGAGCATTGAGCCCTCGTCTGTGTTGCCGTCAACGACAGCCTTTCTGAGAGAGCCTACTGTAAGAGCTTCGAAGTCCTCGGGAGGAGCAGCCTTTTTCTCCATATCCTGAAGGACCTTGGTATATTTGCTCTTGATGCAGCGGCAGGGGCTTCCCGAATAGAAGCCTGTGATGGCATTGTCGGTGTCCTTTGCCTTTACGACTGCATTCTTGTAGTTTTCGTGTATCTTGCATTCCTCGGAAGCAAGGAAGCGTGTTCCTATCTGAACGCCCTCTGCGCCCAGCATAAAGGAAGCTGCCATTCCTCTGCCGTCGGCAATTCCGCCTGCTGCGATAACGGGTATCTGCACAGCGTCAACTACCTGGGGAACGAGACACATGGTAGTGTTCTGACCGATGTGTCCGCCTGACTCGGTGCCCTCTGCGATAACAGCGTCAGCGCCTATTCTTTCAAGTCTCTTAGCCAGTGCGACGGAGGGAACTACGGGAATTACCTTTATTCCTGCGGCTTTCCAGTCGGCAATGTACTTGCCGGGGTTGCCTGCGCCTGTGGTAACGAAAGAAACTCCCTCTTCAATTACCAGCTTTGCAAGGTCATCGGCATTGGGGGACATGAGCATGATGTTCACGCCGAAGGGCTTGTCGGTAAGCTCCTTGCACTTTCTTATCTCGCTTCTAAGGTAGTCGATGGGAGCGGAACCGCCTGCGATGATGCCTGCGCCTCCTGCGTTTGAAACAGCGGAAGCAAGGCTGCTTTCAGCTATCCATGCCATGCCGCCCTGAAGAAGGGGATACTTTATACCCAGAAGCTTTGTTACTCTGTTTTCCATTAGGTTTTCCTCCGTTTTTGAAGATGTATATATATATCAGTATTCTGTGATTACCGAGCCCATTGTAAGACCTGCGCCGAAGCCTACCAGACAAAGCTTGTCCCCACGCTTGAGCACGCCTCTTTCAACTGCGTCGTTGAGGGCAACGGGGATAGATGCGCTGGAGGTGTTGCCGTGGAGGTCGATGTCGGTGAAGAACTTGTCCATGCTTACGCCAAGGTTCTTTGCGGCAGTCTCGATTATTCTGATATTTGCCTGATGGGGGATAAACAGGTCGATGCTTGTAACATCAAGACCTATCTTGTCAGCTGCGTTCTTTGCAGCTGTGGGGAGCGCCTTTGTGGCGAATTTATATACTTCCTTGCCGTCCTGAACGATGCCTGTGTGGGTGATGGCAGGGTCGGTCTGGTCGTCAACAGTAAATCTGTCCTCGGTCATGAAAGGATTATCGGGGTGAGATGCCTTTGCGTAAAGGAACTTTGCACCTGTACCGTCTGCGCCCAGCCAGCTGGTGAACATCTTGTCGGAGCGCTCAAGGAGCACTGCTGCTGCGCCGTCGCCGAAAAGAATGCAGGAGGAGCGGTCGCTGTAGTTTGTGATATAGGAAAGCTTCTCGTTTGATACTACCAGCACATATTTCAGGCTGTCGTCTGTAGCGAGGAACCTGTGCGCTGTGTCAACGGCATATACGAAGCCTGAGCAGGCAGCGTTAAGGTCAAATGCGGCAGCATTCACTGCGCCAATTTCTCTCTGGACCAGGCACGCCATGGAGGGTGTCACGAAATCGCCTGTGATTGTGCTGTCGATGATAAGACCGATATCCTTGGGGTCGATGCCTGCTCTTTCAACAGCCTGCTTTGCTGCCATGGAACCCATATACCATGTAGGCTCGCCGTTGGCGATGCGCCTGTGGCTTATTCCTGTGCGTGTTCTGATCCATTCGTCGTTTGTCTCGACGATTTTGGACATATCGTCGTTTGTGATGTCAAGCAGCGGAGTGTAGGCTCCTGTTGAAAGAATATTGATACCGCTCATTATATTGCTCATCCTTTCGGGAATTTGTTCTGCGGAAGCACACTTCCTCGGGAAAATTGTTAAAGATAGCCTTTTGCGTATTGTAATTTCGGAACAAATATGTTATTATAGATTTATGGCATTATTCCCGTGCAATACGATACACTATATATTGTAATATATTTTTACAGTGCTTGTCAACAGATATTTTGTCATTTTTGAAATTTTTTACGATTTTTTGTGCTTTTTACATCATTTTACCCATATTTCATATAAAAACGGCCTATAAAAATGTCTTAATTTCATTCAAAAAATTTTAAATGAGCATAGAAAAAAAGTTA
>OHOJ01000751.1_pt1 | contig 10012 bp, 13 predicted proteins | sample 1569791 | NCBI WGS metagenome assembly OHOJ01 (sample SAMEA3879542, study PRJEB24766) | human gut metagenome | biome: human-associated habitat; feature: feces | place: USA | collected 1985/1987
CATTCATAAATTCTTCCATTTTTCCTGTTAATTCCATCTTTTTAATCTCCCATCAATATGATTTTGATTGTTTCCAGCCACACAACAAACCAACTTGCAATGATAGGTAGCACATACAGTAAGAACCCCACCGCAAGCATCCTAATCATCTCTGTGCCTGTTTCCTGCCCGAATCCATATCCCAATATAGCTGTGATACAGATAATCCCAGACAGGATATGAAATACAGTTGCGGACAGCCATGTAATGAACATGACCACCAGCTGTACGATTGTCAGGCTTATACGCACTGGCAATAACAGAATCCTTATAATGAGTTTTACAACTACCATGACTGTCCACCCCTTTCACTGTTTCAGATAACTGCGATAGCTGTCTATCACAGAATCTGTAACACCATTTTTGTACACTTTACGGATATCAACAACTTTTTCATCTTTCAATGTTTTCAGCCAATCCAACAAATCTTTTCTGCTGCTTGCAAAACTACAGCATCTCCCGTCTGCATATTCAATCCGGTATCTCATAAGCCCCTCCTACACATAAACCAATTCACTTAAAATGATTTCATCTACCCGGCTTCTCACATTGTTTGCCTGGCGAACCCATTCCATTTGATCTCTGCTTTTCAATTCCTCTGTAATGCCTTCCTGTTCCATGATCTGATTCATAAGAAAATCTCTGCGTTCTACACACTGTTCATTTAAGTCTGCGAGGTAAGTCCAGAGCTTTCCGGTCAATGTCAGATAGGAATATAAGCCACTTTTGTAGTCTTTCAGATAGTTTCTGTGAAGGCTTCCATAAAAGCCAATATCACGCTTTTCTTCCGGTACAGCGATCAGTGGCAGATAAATTTCCCCGACAAGGATATAATCCAGACCATTGCTGTCATCGTGAACAATTCTTTCTAATTTACTCATGCTGATGCAACTCCTTTCTTCGGTTCTGCAGGCGGAAGCAGTGATACCGGAATGAACACACCCTTTGCAATATCTTCCTGACGGATTTCCTCTTTTTTTGCATCCATCTCAGCTTTCTTTTTTGCCTTTGTCCGTTCATAGTATTCTTGCTGCTTGCCATTTGCTTTCCTTTTCAAGTAATTCTGATGAAGCCTGTCTTTTCTGGCTTCCCGCTTCTTCATTTCTTCAATTTCTTCCGGTGTCATTTCCACCTCACCGAAATGTGGCGGTAAATATTTTCCAATGAAATTAAAATAGATTTCCACTTCCTGAGTTGTCTCAATGCTTCCTTTTCGGTCACGCTCATGAACCACAATCTTTTCAACAAATTCGTTCAGCATGTAAGTGGTCAATTCATCAAAATTTTGGTATTTATCAACCAGAGCAATAAACTTCTCCGCTGATCTGCGACCTTCTTCATAGCCTGATAATTCAGCTTCCATATCTGCAATTTCTGCCGACAAATTTTTCTGTTCTTTAGAATACTGTCCGTCAAGAATCGTATATCGTTCATCTGGCAGCTTGCCAAGAATATTGTCCTCATAGATTCTGCAGATCAGTTTTTCCAGTTCCTGCACACGCTTTTTTGCTTCTGCTAATCTGTTTTTCAATCTTGTGATCTCACTGGACTGTTGTGAAGTCTGTGCCTTTTTTACTGTCTCCAAAAATTCTTCACGATTCAACTGTGAATACTCCGCAACAGCCTTTAAAAGTTCCTTAATCAGCTCCATAACCACATCAGCATTAATTCTGTGCTGTGTCTGGCAGAGTGTTCCAACCGGAACTTTAGAATATGCAGAACAGGTATATTGTGGCACTCGCTTGCCATTATTTACCCGATGGACATACATTTTGGAACCGCAGTCTGCACAATACATCAGACCTGTCAGCGGGTGGGCTTCTCCCCATCCATCTGGATATCTTCTCACATTGCTTCGGATTCTCTGCACATTGTCAAAAGTTTCCTGATCTATGATTGCTTCCTGAGTGTTCTCAAACACCGTCCAGTTATCCTCAGATACATAATGGCTTTTCTTATCCTTGAAATGCTTTCTGGTCTTGAAGTTCACTGTGTGACCAAGATATTCTCTTTTCTTCAGAATACCTGCAACAGTAGAAGAGCCCCAGCCATAAGGATCTTTGATTTCTTCTACTCTGCCTTTCCATAAACCGGCATCTTTCTTTGCCATATGAACCGCTGGTATCTCAACCTTATCCTCTTTCAGTGTCCTGGCAATCTGATATGGTCCGTACCCGTCCATTGTCATGTGAAAGATTCTCCGTACAACTACAGCTGCTTCTTCATCAACAATCCATACATTCGGATCATCCTTGTCTTTCAGATACCCATACGGTGTTGTACTTGCCACATGCTTGCCTGATTTTCCTTTCGCCTTGAAAGTGGATTTTATCTTTTTACTGGTATCCCTTGCATACCATTCATTCATGATATTTCGAAATGGAGTAAAATCATCGTCCTCCCGGAAGCTGTCTACATTCTCGTTGACTGCAATCAGACGAACATTATTCTGTCGCAGCAACTCCATATATTGTCCGACTTTCAGATAATCTCTTCCCATTCGGCTCATATCTTTAATCAGAATCGTTCCGACTTTCCCTGACTCCACTTCTTTCATCATGGCAAGGAAACCTGGACGATCAAATCTTGTGCCGGAGATACCATCATCAGTAAAATGAACAAGATTGGTAAATCCATGTTCTTTTGCATATTGTTCCAACAGTTTCTTCTGGTTCGAAATACTGTTGGATTCTCCGTTTAATTCATCATCACGACTAAGACGTTCATACAACGCTGTCATGAATCCTTGTTTCTCTGTCATAGTCAGATGTTCTCCTTCCTTCGTTTATTAAATTCCTGTTCTCATCCCATATCCGTTCCTGTACCGGGTGCTGATGTTTCCGGGACGTATTAACCAGAAAAGACACGCTGAATGCCTATTCAGTTCTGGTATCACTACGGGCAGGCTGTTTCGTTTTCAAGGTTCGTGTAAGAAGTAAAAAAAAGATTCTTACACTAAACGAAATGCTCAGAGGGCTTTTTACAGCCCCCTTACTGCATCTTTTTTGATTTCGTGTCATCTTTTTAAAGTTCCTTACACAATCTCTGTACTGGCGAAACAAAATACGGACATGTTTTGAAATTGTTTTTTACAAAATACAATTTTGGTCTTTAAGGTAAAAAAATAAGCCTCAAGAGACTTTTTAATCATTTTGGAGCTCCAACTCTTTAAAATTGATTGATTAAGAAGTCTCTTCAAACTTACTACACCTGCTGCCAGCTTGTACTTGGCATACTGTCTTACAGCAAAGTGATCCGGATTCTGTTCTGCCAGTTCATCAAACATCATATCCACCGGATTCTTGAATTCCTCATCATCCTCACGGACTTCCATTGCATTGATCATTTCAAGCAGCGTTGAGAAATTCTGTTCCTCCTCCGGTGCTTCATAATGGATATACCCGATCAATGCCGTATAAAGTAATGTCTCTGCTTTCAGCCAGAAATCGTCTCCGCCTTTGCTCTCCCCCTTGGTATTGGCAATCAATGTTGTTACCAGTTTCAGAATATCCTTCTCAGAATGGAGATAGGCGAATGGATTATAGTGCATTGACTTACTGAAATTTATGGTATTGAATACCTTCATCCGGTACCCGTTCTTATACAAGGCATTTCCCACTTCGTTGACCAGACCGCCCTTCGGATCTGTCACAACATAGGATGAATGCATCTGCAAAAGATTAGGCTTTATAAAGAATCTCGTTTTACCAGAACCGGATCCTCCGACTACCAGAACATTCTTATTCCTCGCATACTTCGGAATCTTCGGTCTGCTGCTCATGGTAATCCTCTCAGACTGTGACAGAATCACATTGTTTGCAAACACAGGATCCTCAAATGGCTCAATATCCGCATGTCTGCCCCATCTGGCAGAACCATATTCCTCATTGTGCCGGAACTTCTTAGCGTTCTTTCCTTTCAGGTATACTGCAAGCCTGAGTGCTGCCCCGCAGGCAATTCCCACCAGCAGATCACCCGGATAAAGGCTCGGCAGAGGATTAGAAAAAGCCGTTGCAAATACACCATCAAGGACCAGACTCTGAACCTTTTCCGATGCATTTACTCCGGCTGCAATTCTCCATGCCTCACCAAGATTTGTTGCAAGCAATCCCAGAATAATATAGGGAATATTCAGGATCAGCTGCTTTTTCAACTGTTTTGTATTCATCGCGACCTCTCCTTCTTTTTCTCTGCTACCTTCTTTGGGATTGCTGCCACAATCTCCTTGAACTTTTTCAGTTTCTCCAGAACACTGGTCTTTTTCACAGATGGTTTCTTTATCTGCTTTGCTGCATAGTCATCAAGAATCCTGGTTATCGCATCCTGATCCTTTGCCTTGAAAAATATGGTATATATCGGTGGCTCTGAATTCTTGTCTTTGACCACTGCAAAATCAACACCATATTTTTTTGCAATCTTCTGAAAGTCCTTCAGTCCTTCATCTGCCAGAGGAATAGAAGAAACTCCCTGCCCCTGACGGATCAAAGTCTTTACAGACTGTTTTCCCTCTGTCGGATGAATCTTCTGTCCGATTGCGTGTCCGGCAGCTTTGACTGGTTTCTTTACCACATCACTAAGTGCTTTCATAAAATCTTCCAGCACCGGTTTTGCCAGCCTCACTGCAATATGAACACTCTTATCCGTGATTTCCTTGCTAACTTCCTCATGCAATGCTTTTCTCACTTCCTTCCATCAAAAAAACAGCCCTAAGGCTGCATCCACAAAGTTACTCATCTTTTTTATTTTTATCCACACCAAGGACCCCCCTCATTGTGGATGATGCTACATGAAAACGGTTTGCTATTGCGATATCTGTAAGTACCGTTTCATCTACTGCTGTGCCGCATACTACAAGGATTCTCGATCTTCGCAACATATCTTCTGACATATCCGTATAATCCTTATATTCATCTGCATTGCTTATATCTATGATATCCGGCAGATACAACAGCGGACATATCGGCGTATAGCCTGCTTCATACAGCTTCCGGCAGTATCTTTTTGCTGACCTTTTCGCCCTGCTCTTGTCATCACTCCATGCAGAGGTCACATAAGCCCATGGTTTGTTATTCATAAAATCCTCCTATCCCAGCTGGTATGCCTGTATTCTGTACTGACCCATGGCAAATGTGCTCATGCGTCCAGCCATCTGTTCCATAATTTTATCAATATCCTCCCTACCAAGACCTTTCAGACCATAATCGGATCTCATTACAATAAATCCGCCAAGAAGATATGCATTTCCATCCACCACAATCCTTCTGTCCTCATCATAGACAAGGATGTAGTCAGACTTTCCGATCATTTCAGACATGCAGTTTTTTCCGAAATCATCAATCAGTGATAATGCATCCTGCACGCTGATATAGTGAAGCTCCTGATCCATATCCACATAGACTGCATACTCCGTAGGCAGCATCACCTGCATGATCTTCTCCAGCTCTGTCACTGCATTTTCCAGATGTTCCATAATATAATTCATGTTATTGTTATTCAATTTCTTCTCCTCCTATATTTTCCCTTCTGCCATATCGTGGCTGACTTCCGCACGGTAATAGCTGTCGATTGTTGCTGGTGCATTGTAAAGTGCCGCCAGCAGATACTGTTTGATATTCCTTATTTTTGCAGTACTCTCCTGCAGACAGTTCATCACATACCGGATGTGCTCCATATCCAGCTTCATAAACCGACCCTTTACCACATTCACCGGCTTTTCATCCCCGGCGATCACAATGGTCTTTTTCTTTGAGCAGATAACATCAAGAATAAGTTCCCTGATACCATCAAGAATACCGGTATCATACGGATAATCTGCTTTTAATGCTTCTATTCCGAGCTGTTCATTCAGATATGCCTCATATCCCATCCTCTCCTCATCCGCTGATAAGATAGGATTAGTATTATTAAATTCAGTATTATTGTTATTAGTATAATTAGCCTGTATTTTTTTCAGGTCATGAACTGTAGTTTCTACTGACGGTGAGCTGGAATTATTACAGGTCATGAACTGTAATTTCTGCTGGTCTGTAAAATTCTTCACATAGATCAGTGATGGCTTGCACATTCCCTGTCTGATTCTTTCAATAAGTCCGAAAACCTCAAGCTCTGTCAGATACTTGATTGCTGTTTTTTCAGCACAGTTCATTGATTTTCTGATAGACGAAAGCGTAAAAATGATATAGATTCTTCCGTGCTCATCAATCCATCCATTTTCCCTTGAAAGCGATACACGGTCCAGAAGCAGTCCATACAGTACTTTTCCTTCCGTTGTCAGATTCTTAAATCTGTCATCCGTAAAAAGCACTCTCGGTATTCTATAAAATGCAAACTGCTCCGGCTCATTCTGATAAAAATAACCGAATTCCATATCAGGCTCCCTGATAGTCTGCATTTTTCTTCTGTCTGTGATCTTCCATGATGTTTTTATAGCATGGAAAACAGAATGATCTTCCATATCCATAAGGACACTCATGGTCACAGTTGACTGGGTGCGCCAATGGCTCCCTCGCTCCTACTGCTGATCCACAATACTGTCCTGTCACTCCTGTTGTTCTCGTTGCATTATAATTAGCTGACATTTCACTTACCTCCGATATTTCCTATCAAAAAAAGTGCCAGTCCCGTGGCAATCGCCACAGGCTGACACAAAATCCGACATTATTCTTAAAGAGCTTCTCCGCCCTTTGATTTTGCTGCTTTTTCTACCGCATCCTTTGCCGGAGTCTTCGCAGCTGTTTCCTTCTGTTTGTCCTTGAGATCCTTTAATACAGAACCTTTGTCCTCAGCCTTTTCGTCAATGGCAGCCTCTTTTTCCTGCTGTCTTGCCTCGAACTTTTCTGCAAGCTCAAAGATATGTTCCTTGGAATCATAATGGTATACATTATCAGAAAGTTTTTCCTCAGGACTTACCTCTGTGGCATTTACTTCCTGTACCATTTCTTTGAGTCCTTCTGCCTGCACTTCTCCATTATCAGGAACTAACAGAATCTCATGGATTGAAGAAGGGATCACATAAAAGTCTCCACCGATTTTCTCAGCTGCCTGATCCATGAAATCCTGATATGCAAGCACCCCGGCACCGGAATTCTTATCAGGAACTGTTGCAATAAACATCATTTCCTCTGTGTCATCAGGAATTCCAAACATTTCATAGGCTTCTGGTCCCATCATTTCCTTCATGACTTCATTCATGCCCTGTATTACCACAGGTCTGATCTCCGGCGAATTTTCCAATGCGTCAGCTCTAAGCTGCTCATGCGTAACTCCCATTCTCTCAATCAGATCATTATTGACCAGAATGGATGCTCTGCCATCTTCGTTGCTCTCCATAATGAAACGGTAAACAACTGCAAGATCCTCAATCCTGTCATGCGGAACTTTGGCAAGCAGTTCCTCATTTGCATCTGCTGAAATGACCTCTACCGAAAGCTTTTCTTTCATAACCTCATAATTCATAAGGGCATTTACATCAACTGCCGGTATCTGATCAAGTCCTCCTACGATTACTCCTGTTGCACTGGCTAATACTCCCTCATAATCCCCGGTATGCTCATAACTTGCAAAAGCATTTTCAATATTGAAGTTCACACCAATGTTGCTTCCGGCCTGAACAACCGAGATTGCCTCATAATTCTGATTTGTCTTTTCTATGTCATGGAAGCTGGTCATTACATCTCCATAACCTCTCTGGCTGAGTTTTTCCTTGATGTCCTCAGCAAATTCCTGCTTGAATGTTTCGTAATCCATTGTTGTCCTCTCTTTCTTATCATGAACAAATTCTGTTATTCTGTATTCTTCCGGAATATTCTCTGGTTCTCCATTGTAATACTCCTTGAAAGGATCTTGTGAGTCCTTTACATATCCATAACTCGTATAATGACCGCCATCATTGATTGCCATATCTCTCCCGTATGCTTCATAGTTAAAATAATCTCTGACTTCATCAGTAAGGTGGATATACACCATTTCATCAGCATAATAACGTCCGAGATCTTCATCATTTTCAATCCCCGGATAGACCTCGTATTTTTCAGGGTTATCAATCAGATTGATGATGTCCTTTACATTTCCGGTTTCATCAGCCACCTCCATTGCAGCTTCTAATCTGTCCAGTTCACAATCATCCAGCTCCATCAGCTTTGAGGCCAGATAATTAAGTTCATCCAAATTTTCATACTCACCAAGTTGTGCAACTTCAGTAAGTCCCGGCACATAGCAGTCATAATCAGTTATGAACCATTCCTCATAATGTCCGCCGTATTCATCCGGTGCTCCCGGTTCAATTCCAATTCTTTCAAATACCTTTTTGAGTTCTTCCTCTGTTGTCGGAAATTTAACCCATTCTCCAACAAGATTTCCCTCATTGTATTTTCCAAGATTAGTTATGAATACTTCAAACGGACAATCATGATCATAGGCAAATGCCATATCATATCCTCCATTTCTTTTGGCTTTCAGGTCGTCACCTGATTTCGGGCATCAAAAAAGCGCCATACCCATCACCATTCCGGTAATGAGCTGACGCTTCATTCTTATCCCATATTCTTTTGCAAAAGAGAAACAAACGAGATGTCGTTGCTGTGTTTCATGTCTCATTTGTCTATGATAATATTATCACACCTCAAAATGAAAAAAAAGATATGCGTTGTTAGTCTGTCGTTAGTTCTTCGTTAGTCCGTCGTTAGTCTGTCGTTAGTCGCTCGTTAATTTTCATCCCTTTTTATACTTCCACACCATGAGATAATACCTAGCAATGCTGTTACCCCAAAACAGATCAGCATAACCATATTTCTCTGTGCCTCTGTGTCATATGTTTTCCAGCATCCACCAAGCACCGCTACAATCACACATACAAAAACTGTGTATATTATCCTTGCGACAAAAAATGAATGCTGCAGTATCATTGAAACCCCAAATATAACAATAGCGCCAATGATATACACTGCATTATTCCATCCCTGCTTATATGTTAATATGTAACCTGCCAGCGCCATCAAAGCAGAACTAAGTATATCAAATCTGCTGATCAGAAACATGATCACAGAAAATACAATTCCTATTCCTCCACAAATACCTGCTGCAAATGTTCCTGCCAATGCTGCATCTGATTTTGCCTGTGCCTTTCTTTGCTCTTCGTAGTAATAATAATCATCATACATAACTCTTTCCTCCCCGTTTCTCACGGATGCAATAAATTATATATTTCCCTGTTTCTTTTCATTTCTGACCTTATAAACTATAAGATCCAGTACATATTGTGGCATAGCCCTTCTTCCCAGTTCCCACTCCTGCATTGTTCTGTAAGGAATTCCAAGCCACTCTGCAAATTCTTTTCGATTCATTCCTGATTCCGCACGAACCATTTTGAAAGCATAAGCCATTAGTCTGCGCTCCTTTGTCTTTTCGTCTTCGTGCTTATCCACATCGATATTTACTCCATCTGCTGTAATTATCTTGTTATCCATAACGGCTCCTTTTATGTAGTCAATGCGTGTATTTGTAATTCATATTATACGCACGCATTGACTACACGTCAAGTCATTATTTGTCAACTACTGCATATTGGGGATAATCATGGTTAACTGCTGCCTGATAGTAACCGCTGATTGTACTTGGTGCATTAAACAATGTGGTAAGCAGATACTTCTTGATATTGCGAACCTTGGTTGTATTACCCTTGAAACAGTCAATCGCATATTCTACATGTGAACTGTTCAGTTTCAGGAACTTGCTTCTTACCAGCTCCGCCGGATATTTATTGGACGCAACTATGATACTCTCATTTTTGCAAAGCACTGTTTCCAGAATAAGATCAAATATACCTTCAAGCAGGTCCTGATCATAAGGATGACGCTCTCTCAATATATCCAACTCAATATTCTCACTGATCAGCTCTGAATATGCATCCATTTCATATCGCATCCTATCATCCCCCGATAAGATAAGATTAGATTCATTATTACTTAATTCAGTA
>OHOJ01000752.1_pt1 | contig 10009 bp, 11 predicted proteins | sample 1569791 | NCBI WGS metagenome assembly OHOJ01 (sample SAMEA3879542, study PRJEB24766) | human gut metagenome | biome: human-associated habitat; feature: feces | place: USA | collected 1985/1987
TATGCAGAAAATTCGAAATAGCATAAGAGAAAAGATGTTTCTGAGTATAATTTTTGAAAGTTATGGGACATATGAGCAAAAAATTTATTGAAATGTCCCATTTCCAAAGCCAAGGGGACATATAGACAAAAAGTTTATTGAAATGTCCCACCTTCGAAAGGTAACGGGACATATGAACAAAAAGTTCAGCGTTATGTCCTGTTTTTGAAAAGTAATGGGACATAGAAAACAAGAAAGATTGCATATGTCCCAGAGAGGGAAAAGTCAGGGACATAGAAGGAAAGAAAAATCATATATGTCCCAGAGAGGACAAAGAGAGGGATATAGAAAGCAAGAAAAATTGCATATGTCCCCCAAATGCCATCATAACTTTTATTGCATGACAAGCGATGAGAAAAATTATCGCCTTACCAGAGAAAATTTGACAAATACCCTATAGGGGTATAACATAAGTGCAAAAATAAAAATCTTTCAGATAATACAAAAGGAGCAGACACAATGATCAAAACAACCTTAAAAATTGACGGCATGATGTGTGGAATGTGTGAATCCCACATGAATGATGTGATCCGCAAAAATTTTAAAATAAAGAAAGTGACATCTTCCGCACGGGATGGGGAGACGGTTATCATCAGCGAAGAGCCGATTGATATTCCGTGGGCAAAGAAAGTAATCCATGAAATTGGTTATGAGATGACCGACAGTTCCAATGAGCCATACGAAAAGAAAGGACTGTTCCGCTTCGGGAAAAAATAAGGAGGTTTTTTACCAATGAAAAGGCAAAGCAAATTCTTTGGAGAGTTCAAGAAGTTTATTCTGCGTGGAAATGTGATGGATATGGCGGTCGGTGTTATTGTCGGTGGCGCATTTACGTCCATTGTGACATCCCTGAATGCAGATATCCTGACTCCGATCCTGGGAATTTTCGGAGGCACGGACTTTTCTTACCTTACGGTTACGCTTGGAACAGGAGAAAATGCACCGGTTCTGCATTATGGCAATTTTATTACTGCAGTAATCAATTTTCTGATCACGGCACTTGTGATTTTTATTATGTTGAAAGTTATCAACCGGATCACAGAAAAACTGAGCACGTTAGCAGGTATGGAGGAAGAAAAGCCGGAACCGGCAACAAAAAAATGTCCATTCTGTTATTCGGAAATTGATATCAGGGCAACCAGATGTCCGCACTGTACATCCGTATTGGATGAACGGGAACAAAATAATAACACTATTGGAAGGGAGTGACAGAGCCATCATGGAGGTCACTTCCTTTTCAAAATCAGGTGAGCATGAAATTAGAAATAGAAAAGAGGAAAACAATATGGACGAAAACACAAAAAAGCGCTTAGACCAGCAGTTTGCTTTTATCCGGGAAATTGACAGGGAAAAATTTATTGGGAGACAAACCTATTTATCGGATGGCAGACGAAAGGAAAATGATGCGGAGCATGCCTGGCATATGGCGATCATGACCATGCTGCTCAGTGAGTATGCGAATGAACCGATTGATGTGCTTCATACAATCGGCATGCTTTTAATCCATGATCTGGTGGAGATTGATGCCGGAGATACTTATGCTTATGATGAGGAGGGAAAGAAGACACAGGCTGACCGGGAGAAAAAAGCGGCCGACCGGATTTATGGTCTTCTTCCGGAAGAACAGGGAAAGATGCTGTATGATTTGTGGCTTGAATTTGAGGCGCAGAAGACGCCAGAAGCAAAGTTCGCGCGTGTGATGGATAATCTACAGCCTATGATGTTAAACGCCGCTACAGACGGCAAAGCGTGGGTAGAACACGGGGTGCATCTGGCACAGATTATGAAGCGTAACGAGCATACAGCAGAATATTCTGAAACTTTAATGGAATATGCAAGGGAAATGTTTATACAGCCGAATCTTGACAACGGGCATATCATCGAGGATGAAAAGAAATAGTTCAGGGCTGCAATGCAGAACAAAAGCGTGTGAAAACCAGAAAATTTTCACACGCTTTTCGTCTGCGTTTTTTATGAGATTGTCATGAAATAATTATGCATTTTTTGCATCGTTGTACTTCTTTACATAATTCTTGATACGATCGTATGGATTCAACAGATCGCTGATAGAAGAATCATGATTTAAAGTATCAATGATATATGCAATATATTTACTCATATCGCAGCTGATATAGTACTCACGGGAGAGAAGCTCCGGAGTCTGATAAATCAGGTTTGTGGTTACTACACGGTAAATCAGGCCTTCTTCGTATGCTTTATCGAAAGAAGCAAGTCCGTTTGTGAATAATCCGAACGTAGAAACAACGAAAATACGGTTTGCTTTACGCTTCTTTAATTCACGTGCAGTGTCAATCATGCTTTCGCCGGAGGAAATCATATCATCAATGATCAGTACATCTTTGCCTTCGACGTTGGAGCCTAAGAATTCATGGGCAACGATCGGGTTACGTCCGTCTACGACACGGCTGAAGTCACGTCTCTTGTAAAACATACCCATATCAATGCCAAGTACGTTTGCAAGGTAAATTGCACGGTTGGTGGCACCTTCGTCCGGGCTGATGATCATCAGATGCTCGGCATCAATGGTCAGATCCTTTACGTTCTTTAAGATACCTTTGATGAACTGATAGGAAGGCATTACATTCTCAAAGCCATTCAGAGGAATAGCATTCATAACACGAGGATCGTGAGCATCAAATGTGATGATGTTGTCGATTCCCATATTGTAAAGCTCCTGCAGTGCTAATGGGCAGTCAAGAGATTCACGGGCAGTTCTTCTGTGCTGACGGCTTTCGTACAGGAATGGAAGAATGACAGTGATACGGCGGGCTTTTCCGCCGACTGCAGCAATGACACGCTTTAAATCCGCAAAGTGGTCATCCGGGGACATATGATTGGTCTGTCCGCAGAGTGAATAGGTCATGCTGTAGTTTGTAACATCTACCATGATATAGAGGTCATAGCCCCGGACAGACTGATTGATAACACATTTCGCTTCTCCGGAACCAAATCGTGGAATATGAGGCTCGATGATGTAGCTTTCTTTGTGATATTCCTTGAAAGCAATATCGTTGTGATGCTCGTGTTCGCGATGCTCTCTCCAGGTGGAAAGATAGCTGTCTACTTTTTTTCCTAATTCCATACAGCTTGCAGTCGGAATCAGTCCGAGAGTACCGGTTGGCATGGTTTCCAAAATTCTTTCGTCGTTTGGCATGATTTTCCTCCAGGTTTAAATTAATTGATAAACATATATGCATATAATAGACCCATAACTATGGGGTATTATCTGGAAATGATACGTGTGCGTTTCTGTTTGCGGATATCTTCTTCTGTGAACAGATTGATAAAAGTATAGGAATCTAAAATACGTGAAAATGTTCGTTCAGAATAGGACTCCTTGATCCGTTCCACACTCAGGTTGGTAGAAATAATGGTGGATTTTTGCCGGATCAGCCGTTCATTCACACACAAAAACAGCTGGGAAGAGGTAAAAGAGTTAATCAGTTCTGTTCCCAGGTCGTCGATGACTAACAAATCGCAGTCGAAAATATTCTGGTGTGTGGCAATTGCATCGGAATCTTTTTCAAACACACCTTTGCTTAATATATCAAATAATTGAAATGCTGTAAAGTAAATTACGGAATATCCGTGGTCAAGAAGTTCTTTGGCAACACAGTTTGTCAGAAAAGTTTTTCCGACACCGGTTTTTCCGTAAAACAGCAGATTTTTTGGCTTGTGATCAAAATCGTCAATAAAATAATGACATTCCCGCACCGCTTTTTGTGCGGTTTCATAAGAAGAAAGTCCTGTCAGCGGATTTTTTTCCTCTTTCGAATAAAAATCGTAGCGGAAATTGTCAAAATTTTCAATACGGAGTATTTGGCGAATGTTGGACTGGGCATAGACGGTATTGATAATTGCCTGTTTAAAACAGTGGCATTTTTTCCCGTCGATATACCCGCTGTCTTTGCAATCCGGACAGGTATAAACCGGGTCCAGATAGTCTGCCGGATACCCGCTTGCAGTAAGGAGCTGCTGCCGTTCCAGAGACAGGGCACTTAGTTCCTGCTTTAAGGAGGCCAGTGCATGGGTGTCTCCATCAAGATGCAGACGCGCCTGACGGACGGAAGAAGATGCAACACTTGCATCAATTTCCTTCAGACGGGGAAGCTTTTTTAAAACCTCCGCACGCCGTGTTTCGAGAATATGACGGTTATGCAGTTGGCGCTCATCGTATTCATGCATGATCTCATCATACTGTGCATTGGAAAGCGGCATTTGATTCTCCTTTTATTGCTCAACAGATGATATGGGAGTGATTATGACCGGATCGGAGAGTTTAAAAGCATGGCTTCCAGACTCTTATAGTCATTTTCACGGGATTCAAAGTTATTAAAATTGTTTTTCTTCGGAGAAGCGGCTGCATTTGCTTTCGCTGCGGCTCTCTCCTTTTTCTTTTGCTGATGGGTAGCGTCGAGGCGTTTGACATCTTCCAGAGAATGTACCTTGTCGTTATACCAGCTGGTCAGAATAGAATCGGCATAACTGAAACTTGACTGACCGGTACTGGAAATGGTGCGGGCACAGGCTTCCTGGATCAATGACAGATCAAAAGCGTATTCTTTGGTCCATTTGCGGATCATGGCTGTTTCGGAATCGATAAGGTTTCTTCCTGTGATGCCGAAAGCTTTCATGACGGCGTAGTACGCTTTGCTGCGGACGGCGGCTTCACTTTTGGCCTGTTCCACAGAAGTAATTTTTTTCTCATGCCATGCCAGTGCCACTTTATTCAGATAACGAAGATTTGTATGTCCTTTGCTGACGCAATATTCCACCAGATAGACGATCAGTTCGGCAGAAAAGTGAAGATCTTCATGCCAGAATAAGATCGTGTTGATATCATTCTCACTGAATGGATGCCGGATATAGGTTTCCACGACAAAAAGCATTTCCTGAATATCCGGATTTTTCTGAAATTCTGCGATTTCATCCAGCGTATAATGGCGGATCTGCGGTTCCTGCGGCTGATTCGCAGGCTGGGAGCAAGAAACGTTTTCCCCTGCAGCGGATGCTGGTGTTTCTTCCAAAGAAACAGCAGACGGGGCAGGAGAGGAAGATGCCTCTTCCGTGTTTGTGGAATCTTCCGGAAACGGAAGAAGACCGATTCCGCACAATTTACCGTCGGCGGTTTCCTCCAGAGAGAGGAGTCCTTCTTTCTGCCAGTAACGCAGTGCACGCTGAATGTCCATTTCTGTATTGTTAAATTTGTCAGCAATTTCAGAAATTGTACAATTTGATGCATGAGAATGGATGCACCGTAATAAATATAAATATACCTTAACAAATTCCCCGTTTGCTGACGGCATAAAGCGGTCAATAAACTGGTTGGGAACGATTGTGTCCGTGGCTGGACAATCATTGTGCAGCTGAATGTTTATCATATGTCATAGTACCTTTCTTATTATGCATTTGTGATTATAGCACAATCATTTTCCAAATGGAAGAAGAAAAACACCCGTAAATCCCTGGTAATCAGGGGGATACTGATTGTGAACAACATTGTGGATAAAGTGGATAAGTCCACCAAAACGTACAAATTCAAAACGGAAAGGAGTGGATAAATATAGACAAAAAATCCACACAGAACGAAGAAAGAATCAACGTTTCTATGTGGATAATGTGGATAAGTTATTTTCCAAGGAGGGATTCGCCGATTTCTACGACATTTCCGGCTCCCATGGTTATCAACAGATCTCCGTTCATACAATTTTTTAATAAAAACTTTTCGATCTCTTCAAAAGAAGGAAAATAGTGCGCGTCTTTTCCTTTGGCTGTCAGGCGCTCCAGAATATCTTTCGAGCTTACACCGAAGGTATTCTGTTCGCGGGCAGCAAAGATGTCTGCCAGAACAATGACATCTGCCATGGAAAGTACTTCGGCAAAATCATCCAGAAAAGCTTTGGTGCGGGAGTAGGTGTGTGGCTGGAATACCAGCACCAGACGCTTATGCGGATATTTCTGCGCGGCGGTCAGTGTCGCACGGATCTCTGTCGGATGATGTGCATAATCGTCAATGATGGTGACACCGTCTACGGTTCCTTTGTACTGGAAACGGCGGTTGGCACCGTGGAAAGCGTCCAGACCTCTGATGATGGCATCTGTGCTGATTCCCATGGTACAGGCAAGGGCGATGGCGGCCATGGCATTTCCGGCATTGTGTCGTCCGGGAACGGCAAGTTTGATTTCACAGATGGCCTCTTTGTTGTGCATGGCGGTAAAAGAAGGACAGGCTTTGTCATCATATGTCAGATTATCTGCATAATATTCACAGGAATCATCAAAACCGTAGGTGATGATCTGCTGTGGAAGTCCGTCGGTCAGTTCCTGATGGTCTGCAATTTCTCCATTGATAATGGTTGCTCCGTCTGCCAATGTATTGCCGGCAAATTTACGGAAAGAACGACGGATGTCGTTGATATCCTTGAAAAAGTCCAGATGTTCTGCTTCTACATTTAAGATGATGCTGTATTTTGGACGGAAATTCAGGAAACTGTTGGTGTATTCACAGGCCTCCGAAACAAAGATTCCGGAATGACCGACACGCAGGTTTCCTCCGATAGAGGGAAGAATTCCGCCAACAGTGATGGTCGGATCGGATTTCGCAGCAAGAAGAATCTCACTGATCATGGAAGTTGTGGTTGTTTTGCCGTGGGTTCCGGCAACGGCAACGGAATTGTTGTAGTTGTCCATGATCTGTCCAAGCAGTTCTGCACGGGAGAGCATTGGCAGTCCCTGGGATCTGGCCTCTGCAAATTCCGGATTATCCGGATGGATTGCGGCTGTGTAGACAACCAGATCAATGCCGGGAATGATATTTTCGGCACTTTGTCCATAAAAAATCTGAGCACCTTTGGATGCGAGCATGCGGGTAAGATCGGATTCTTTTGCATCGGACCCGGAAATCGTAAAGCCTTTTTCCAGAAGAATTTCAGCGAGTCCGCTCATGCTGATTCCGCCAATTCCGATAAAGTGAATATGAATGGGGTCATTAAATTTTAATTTATACATCAGGATTACCAAAGGCGCACCCGAAAATATATTGTGCATTTTGCCAAAAAACAACAAAAAAACTCAGCATTTTTGTATAAACTGTTGTACATAAAAGGATAATATGATATACTACAGTAATAGTAAGAAACAAACATAATATTTAGAACAGACGAGGAGTGATGACGTGATTAAGAAAGAAATGATAGCCATGCTTTTAGCAGGCGGTCAGGGCAGCAGACTTGGAGTTCTGACATCGGACGTCGCCAAGCCGGCAGTAGCATTTGGCGGCAAGTACAGAATTATCGATTTTCCACTCAGCAATTGTATCAATTCCGGAATTGATACGGTTGGTGTGCTGACGCAGTATCAGCCACTCCGGCTGAACACACATATCGGCATCGGCATTCCGTGGGATCTCGATCGGAACAATGGTGGAGTGACTGTACTTCCACCGTATGAGAGAAGCAATAACAGTGAATGGTATACCGGTACAGCCAATGCCATTTATCAGAATCTGCGCTATATGGAAAGTTATAATCCGGAATATGTTCTGATCCTTTCCGGAGATCATATTTATAAGATGGATTATGAGGTTATGCTGGACTTCCATAAGGCAAATCATGCGGATGTGACGATTGCAACGATGCCTGTTTCCATGGAGGAGGCAAGCCGTTTCGGAATTGTGATTGCGGATGAAAACAAAAAGATTCAGGATTTTGAGGAAAAACCGGAAAAACCGCGGAGTAATCTGGCATCCATGGGAATTTATATTTTCTCCTGGAAAGTATTAAGAGATGCTCTTATCGAATTAAAAGATCAGCAGAGCTGTGATTTCGGAAAGCATATTATTCCGTATTGCTTCAAAAACAACAAGAGGCTTTTTGCATATGAGTTCAACGGTTACTGGAAGGATGTGGGAACACTTGGCTCATACTGGGAAGCCAATATGGAGCTGATTGATCTGATTCCGGAATTCAATCTTTACGAGGAATTCTGGAAGATTTACACGAAGTGCGATACGATTGAGCCGCAGTACATAGCACCGGGGGCAAAAGTGGAGCGCTGCATTATTGGGGAGGCAGCAGAGATCCATGGAGCGGTGATCAATTCGGTAATCGGACCAAACGTATATATCGGACCAGGGGCTGTCGTGCGGGATTCCATTATTATGAAGGATACCAGTATCGGCAGGGATGTAACGATCGACAAATCCATAATTGCAGAAAACTGCAGAATTGAAGATGGGGTAACACTGGGAATAGGAGAAGCAGCACCAAACAAATTAAACGAGAGTGTTTATTCGTTTGGGCTGGTAACAATTGGAGACGATTCTGTTGTTCCGGAGAATGTAAAGGTGGGCAAAAACACTGCCATTTCCGGTGTGACAGTAAAAGAAGATTATCCAGACGGGGTATTGGCAGGCGGCGAAGTAATCATTAAGGCAGGTGACAGAAAATGAAAGCAGTAGGAATTATTTTGGCGGGTGGCAATAACAACCGGATGGGAGAACTGTCCAGAAAACGTGCGATTCCGGCGATGCCGGTCGGCGGAAGTTTCCGCTGCATTGACTTTGTCTTAAGTAATATGAGCAATTCGCATGTACAGACAGTTGCGGTACTCACACAGTATAATTCCCGTTCACTGAATGAACATTTAAGTTCTTCAAAATGGTGGGATTTTGGAAGAAAACAGGGAGGTCTGTTCGTATTTAACCCGACAGTTACGGTGGACAACAGCTGGTGGTATCGTGGAACTGCAGATGCCATGTATCAGAATATTGATTTCCTGAAAAACCGTCACGAACCGTATGTGATCATATCCAGCGGTGACTGTGTGTATAAGATGGATTACAATGACCTGCTGGAGTTTCATATCGCAAAGAAAGCAGATATTACCATTGCGTGCAAGGATATGCCGGCGGATGCGGATGTCAGCCGTTTCGGAGTCGTCCGTATGAATGAAGATTCCCGGATCACGGATTTTGAGGAAAAACCGCTGGTGGCACAATCCAATACGATTTCCACAGGAGTGTATATTATCCGGAGAAGACAGCTGATCGAAATTCTCGAAAAATCAGCGGAGGAAAACCGGTTTGATTTTGTTACGGATGTGCTGGTGCGTTACCGCAATGTAAAGCGTGTGTATGGATATAAACTGAATAGTTACTGGAGTAATATTGCAAGTGTAGATGATTACTTCCATACAAATATGGACTTTTTGAAACCGGATGTGAGAAAGTACTTTTTCCGCGAAGAGCCGAAGATTTATTCGAAAGTGGATGATCTTCCGCCGGCAAAATACAATATGGGATCGGATGTCAGCAACAGTCTGATCGCCAGTGGATGTATTATAAACGGCAGGGTAGAAAATTCTGTTTTGTTTAAGAAAGTGTTTGTAGGAAAAAATTGCGTGATCAAGAATTCGATTATCTTGAATGATGCATATATTGGCGATAATACGCATGTAGAAAACTGCATTGTGGAGAGCCATGGAACGCTTCGGGCAAATACATTTTATTCCGGAGACGATGCTGTCCGGATTGTTGCAGAAAACAACGAAAGATATATGCTCTAGGGAGAGACTAGAAGGGGGATACATATGCAGATTACAGACGTTAGAATCCGCAAGGTGGAAAAAGAAGGCAAGATGAAAGCCGTGGTATCTATCACAATCGATGATGAATTTGTCGTACATGATATCAAAGTGATCGAAGGGGAAAAAGGATTGTTTATCGCGATGCCGAGCAGAAAAGCGTCAGACGGAGAGTATCGGGATATTGCACATCCCATCAATTCTTCCACCAGAGAGAATTTACAGAAAGTAATCCTGGAGAGTTACGAGAAAGCATTAGAAGAGCCGGAAGAGGCAATTTAAATCATCAAAAGACATATAAAAACTGCTGTCGTCAGAGAAATCTGCGGCAGCAGTTTTTTATGCGGAAAATTAAAATCTTTGATAA
>OHOJ01000767.1_pt1 | contig 9942 bp, 9 predicted proteins | sample 1569791 | NCBI WGS metagenome assembly OHOJ01 (sample SAMEA3879542, study PRJEB24766) | human gut metagenome | biome: human-associated habitat; feature: feces | place: USA | collected 1985/1987
TCCTATAGGATTCATAAACCTGATAGGGAACCGAAACCGTATAGGTATAAGACTCCAGTCTTCCGTTTACCATACGGTACCCGGTTCTTTCTTCATCCCGATAATATGTCACATAATGCCACCTGGTCTCCGTCCTCGTTCTGGTTTCCACCACTTCCGTCATGGTCAGTGTATACTGGTAATCAAAAATTCTAGACATGTAATTTTTTCACTTCTGGAATGGTCGGTTTTTCCTCAGAAGAGAAATTTTTACATTCCTGAACATCCCGAATTACGAATTGCTTCACATAGATCACGGTCGGTTTTCCCTGCCCCTGCCTCTTCTTTTCTATCAATCCAATACCGGCTTCTGCATCTAATTCTTTCATAATGGTAATTGCTTTTTTATTGCTACAACCCAAAGCATCCATGATGTCCTCTAATGAATAGTAGATATAGGCCCGGCCTTCTCCGTCAAGCCACTGATTTTTCACAGATAACGACATTCTATCCAACATCAGTCCATACAGGACCTTTGCTTCCACAGACACTTTCTTGAAATGTTCATCCGTAAATAGAAGCTTCGGTATTTTATAAAATGAATACTGGTCCGCTTCCTTCCCATAGAAATAGGAAAGCGTTAGTCTGTCTTCCATTCGATACTCCTTCCTTAATCCAGAAGTGCACTTTTCACACTTCTGGATGACTCTTTCCTATTTACTCTGCCTGTTCCTTACTCCATTGTTCTAAGAGCTGAATGATAACATCTTCTCTTTGCTTTGCGGAATAATGCGGCGGAAAATACTTATCCAGTTTTTTCTCTGACAATGATACCTTTGCGGATGAAGACTTCTGTGGCAAAGCTCCATTCAATATAGAAATAACATTATACTGAGTTGTATTTGCCAGATTAGGTTGTTCCTTCAAAGCTGCTATCTGCACCGGTTTCAAAAATCCATTGTCCTTTATGTACTCATATACCCATTGTTGTATCTGTTTGTCAAAATAGGAAATATCGACTGCCAAAGTAATAGGTATTTTCTTTTGATCAACATATTCCATGAGATTAGGTACTAAATCAGTAAGCCGAATATATTTCTGTACTTGCCTTGCCTTCAATCCAACAGAATCACCTACTATCTCTGCTGTCTTTTTGCCTAACTTGTCGCACTCAGTGCCACAAGTTCCTTCTACATCAAGTCTGGCACCTTGTCTCCTCATAGCATCCATCTTCATTTTCAAAGACCATGCTCTTTCACTTGGCAGAATCTCTTCTCTCTGAATATTTGCGTCCACCATTTTAATAATGGCTTCATCATCTGACATTTCCTTTACAATCGCAGGTATCTTCACTAAACCCACAATGCCAGCTGCATGTAATCTTCGATGCCCGGATATCATTTCATAATCACCGGTCTGATCGGGTCTTACAATCACCGGATTTAAGATACCGTTCTCCCTAATGCTGTCTACCAACGATTCCATCTTGTCATCATCCAATACCTTGAACGGATGATTTGGAAAGGAATGAATTCTCCCTATTTCTATCTCCTGGGTACCGGCAATCTCCGGTACTCCCAATAATTCATCTACTGACTGTAATTTAATCTTTCCCGCTACTCGTCCTGCCATGTCTTATACCTCCTTCAATACTTCTTTTGTTAATGCCATGTATGCAAATGCCGCTTTTCCCTTTGAATCATAGGAATATATACTGCTTCCTTCCACACTTACCTCGGATGCCCGGACAGACATCGGTATCTCTGTTGCAAACACCTTAATATTTGCTGAATAGGTATCATAAACCATCAATGAGATCCCTCTGGCATAATTGGTACGGTTATCAACCATAGTCAGAAGTATTCCTTCTATCTTAAGCTTTGGATTCAGCTGCTTCTTTACTCTGCTGATTGTCTTAATCAACTGCTGTAATCCTTTCACCGGGAGATATGCCGCCTGTACTGGTATCAATACAGAATCTGCACATGCCAGAGCATTGATTGTCATCATTCCCAAAGATGGCATACAGTCTATAATAATGAAATCATAGAATTTTCTAAACTGCTCCACCAATGTCCTCAGAATCAATTCCCTACTCATAACATTTACCAGAGATACCTCTATTGCAGATAACTCGATATTCGCCGGAATGAGATCTACTCCTTCCTTATGATGAAGAATTGTTTTATCCATATTAAGCGGTTCATCATTCACAATATTCATCATCAGAGTTGCCAGGGAATACTCCATTTCATCCGGCTCCTCATATCCAAGGCTGATTGTCAGACTTCCCTGTGGATCTCCGTCTATCAGCAGAACTTTCTTTCCTTCCTGAGCCAGACCTATCCCCAGGTTCACACATGATACGGTCTTTCCGACTCCACCTTTTTGATTTGATACTGCAATAACCTTACACATAACCTTTCCTCCTGTTTTTAATAATTCAATACATACAATTTCAAAAGTTCAATTATTTCTCTCTTCATCTGTTCCGTAGAATAATTCTTTGGAAAATACTTATGAAGCTGATCATTCTTAAACACTACCCGGTCTGTTTCTTTCTGCTTTATTTCGCTTAGAATATCTTCAACTCTCTGGGTTGTTAGTTTCCCATCAGCACTCAGCTTTTTCATACGCATTGCCTGCGATAACGATGGCGTGCATAATGTTAATTCCATAGCATCAAGTACATCCTTCTGCTCTTTTTTCTTTAGAAATGCTATCTGCACAGCCGGAGTAAATCCCATTGAACCATCATCTACCTTTTCCAATAATTCAGGAATCAGATCAGCCATCTTGATATATCTCTGTACCTGCTTAGGACTGTCTCCAGTTTCCTCACTAATAATCTCCAATCCCTTTTTCCCTGAATTGTGGTCAACTTGGCCAGCTTTCCTTCTTCCTGATTTTCTTTTGAGCACATCATATTTCATCTTATAGGCAAATGCTTTTTCACTCGGTTGGATTCTCTCCCTTTGCAAGTTTGAATCTACCATTGCGATAACTGCCTGATCATCTGTCATGTAGCGGATTATCGTAGGTACTTTTCTATATCCCAGTTTTTCCGCTGCAAATATTCTTCTATGACCTGATATAATTTCGTAATATCCTTCCTTTCGTGGTCTTACTATTACCGGAGTTATTATTCCATATTTCTTGATACTGTCCTGAAGATCTTTCATCTGGCTATCCATTTCCACTCGAAATGGATGGTTTTCAAATACTCTTAGCCGTTCAATCGCTATTTCAACGATCTTTTCATCTGGATCCATCTGATCCACTTTTTCTGCCATAGGCATCCTCCTTCTTCCTGAAATAAAAAAATCCGCCCAGATTAGAACCTAATCTAATCTGAACGGAATACTCATTCAGGCTTGATATTTTCCAAGCAGAAATATTTTTTATCATCACTCTTTTGTTAGCTACAAGAATTTACAACCTTTTACACCAGTTGCATTATAGCTTTTCATTTCTGTTAGCAAATCTACAATAATTTTACTGTTAGCAATTTGCATTTTCTGTTAGCATAAATTCTTATTGATCAAAGAATTTTATTCTAGTCCAATCAAATTTCATAATGCCTGCACCTGCTTAAACTCATTCGCCAGCGCTTTTACTCCACCGCTATAATGTTTGATGATAAAATATATATCATATGCATCTTTTGCCTTACCCCTGCCCAATGCAGCCGTTTTCATAATAATATATGGAACCACTGCCACTACATTTATATTTGCCACATCCACACTTCCTACATGTCCCTCTCCCGTAAACATCAGATCCGGCACCCATCCTCCCACAATATGGATTTCTTCCTCATATTCCCTAAAAATATTGACAGCTCCACAAGAACCCTGTGTGCTGCTTTTTTCTGTCCTTCCGAATAATCTATGCTGCTTTTCAAATCTTCATTTTTTATCATTTGATAATCTCCTTCATTAGAACGGCTTCTGCCATTTCTTCCCCACGTCCCTTTAGCTGCATACAATCTAAATAAATCTGTACCGTCGATACAACAAGTGACTCCTCAATTTTTCTGCTGTCTTTGATATAAGAATCATTTTCCAACGGAAAAATTACTACGTTGGAGCCACTACTCACTTCCTTCATCTCCAGATAAGAGATTGCTTCCTGAATATCCTCCGGTGCCAGATACATATGAACCTTATTATACCGGATAACAGGAACATAGCGGACTCCGCCGGAAAAACCTGTCAGGTATGATTCAATCCCCATATACTTTTTCAGCAGTTTCAGTTTGTTTTCCAAAACAGAAACATTATCCAGACTGTAACAGGCATACGCAGATGGTTCCTTTTTTCCATAGATACTGCTCCACTCGTGTAAGAGTACTTCCGGCTCCCTGAGCATATATCCGTCCTTTGTTTTTTCTGCCCATGCAAGCATGGCATCCATTATCCTCGTCACCATGACAAAAAGGCATCCCGGAAGTTCTTCACTTCACAGAATGCCCCTGTCTTTGTCACTCTTGCCTTGACTTTCTTACAGCTTCAGCATCTTCTTTGCTTCTTCTTCCGAGATATGCTGGGTTTCCATCAGATTATTGATAAGTTCCGTTAGAGCTTCCGCTTTACCAGCAATTCTGCCACGCTTCTCGCCACGCTTCTCACCACGCTTCTCGCCAATCTCTTCGCCCTCACGTTTTCCGGCATTGAATTCGGATAGCAGACACCTTTCATAATCCTCTCTTGCTTCACACTGCATACGGATCTTTTCATCTTCACTCAGTTTCTTCATTGTTACTACCATCTTTTCAAATACCTCCTCTCCGTTTGCAAGCTGTTCCAATTCTTCCAGCGTCTCAGCCTTAAATATGCTTGCCCATTTTAAAAGCTTTTTATTTACGTTTTTCTGTTTTCTGGCTGCATCTAACTGCGTCAGATCAAGTACCTTGATGCAAAGCTTATCCGAATATTGGAACTTATCTTCCGCATCCATAATTAGATACTGTGCCATGAATTTCGGATGATCTTCAAATAAAGTAAAGTCTAAAATACCAATATGATACGTCGGAAGCAGCATACTATAATCCTGTCCGCTTTTCAAACTGTCAAATGCTCTTGCCCAGTATAAAAGCGACCGTTCCACCCAGTAGGTCTGCTTATACACCTGTAGTTCAATATTGATGATCTTTGCATTGTTCAATGTGAGCTTAACATCCAGAATGCACTCTTTGCCCTCAATTTCCTTGCCAAGCTCGATTGGATTTTCTAAATGGCAATCTACAATATCCGCCTCATCCATCTCCAAGAGTGTTGCCAGAAGATTTCTTAATACTTCCTCGTTCTTCTGCAAAACCGCATGAAACATGTAATCGTTTCGCATTCCATAAAATTTTCTCTTTTCTGCCATTTGTATGACCCTCCTTTGTTTTTTGCAGGAGTGATCAATACAGCTATCCTATCTTCCGAAACCCCTGCTTTATAAATGATTTGTGTGAAATAAAGCATGAATTTCCTGAATTAAGATATGTTTCTGATCGCAGGCTTTGGCAAAATCAGATTCGCAACTATTTGAAAGCCGAGTCCAGATTGTTTCCACCTGATAGACATGATTAAAGAAAATATGCTTTGAAGCTACTATAACATGAATGTATTGCATTTGCAATTTCAAAAAAAACAGGAATGCGAAACCGGAATATAAAAAATAGGAGAAGAGCTATTTCACAGGAGAGGAGGTGCGCAGGAGACAGGTGGTAAATGACAGGTCAAGACAAAGGGAAATGAGAGATGAGAAAGGCAGCAGAAATACAATTACTTCCTTGCTCCGGTTGATTCGCATGTCTGTATTTGTATTTCCGCTGCCTAAGCAGTCTCTCATATGAGGTTACTGTATTTTCAGCGTGTTGGTTACTTTTTGATCTTTGCCGCTTTTTTCAGACCTTTTGCCGGGAGCAGCTTTTTGTAGGTCTTATATTTGCTCTTTGGCACCTTTACCACAACCTTTTTGCTGATGCCGTTAAACGCTCCCTTTTTAACGGTCTTTGTTGTCAGTTTCTTCGTCTTAATTGTGATCGACTTTAGCTTTTTACAGCCGGTAAAGGCATTCTTTCCGATCTTCGTCACATTCTTTCCGATCGTGATACTTGTCAGACTTGTGCAGCCTGCAAAAGCATTTTTTCCGATAGAAGTAATGTTACTTCCGATCACTATCTTCTTAATCTTTTTAGTGCCCTTAAAAGCATTGCCTGCGATAGAGGTTACTTTGTAGGTTACGCCATCGATCGTGACCTCCGAAGGAACTGTCACCGTTCCTTTGGTGCCGCTCTTTGGTGCCAGATACTGCACTGCCGGTGTTTTGCCATTTGCACTTGTTACCTTGTAGGCTGCACCTGTGTCATCCTTCAGATTGGTGCCCTTTGGCTGTGGCGATGGTGTCTCCGGCTTATCTGACGGTGTTGCAGTTGGCTGCGGCGACGGACTCGTAAGCTTTGCAATGCTTTCTGTATAGGAATGCCCACATCTTGTACAGGTATAGGTTCTGACTCCTTCCTCGGTTGTCGTCGGCTGCTTTGTCACGCTTGCCAGATAGTCATGGCCGAGTGCCGCCAGCTCTTCTCCGGTTTCCAGAAGCTTATCACAGTCTGTACAATAGGTATCTCCGGTATATCCAGTCTGTATGCAGGTTGCTTCCCTGCGGTTCTTCACGGTTGTATGCACATGGTTCGTGGCATCCACTTCACCAAAGGTTTCACCACAAACACTGCATACTGCTTTTGATACGCAGGTAGCCGGTGTTCCGACCGTGTGCGGTTTTTTCCCGGTTGTTGTACCGGCGGCAAGCTTTTCACCACAATCCTTACAGTAAGTATCTCCGGTATAGCCCTCCTCTTTGCAGGTTGCTTCCCGCTGATTCCGTATTTCAGTATGTGTGTGATCACATTCGCTTCTTGTAATCGTAATGCTTACACTTTCTGTCTCGTAGTTGCCCTTGTCAGCTCCTGTATAAACCGCAGTCGCTGTTACTGCCACACCATCTGCAAGTGCCGTGTCCTTATCAGCCTCCTGCCAGCTCCATCCATCCGGAAGCGTAATATCGCCAACCTTCTTTGTGCTGTGTGCCGGTGTCATTGCAGCTTCCGGCATGTTTGGAGCTTTCGCTGCCTTGTTGACCGTAAGACTGATTTTCATATCAACAGCATTATAATTATCCTTGTCTGATGGTGTAAATGTTACATCATACTCTGTCTTTTTGCTGTCTGCTGCTGTAGGCGTGCTACTGCTGTTCTTCCATGCAAATGTTCCTGTGATTTCAGTTCCATCTGCTGTCTGATAAGCCGCTTTTCCTCCGGTCAGGGTACTGTCTGAAAGTTTCTGTCCGTAGGTAAGTGCGCCTGCTGTCGGCTTCTGTGCAATTACCGGTGTTGCCTTAGTTACTTTAACTGTTATTGTTCTTGTTACTGTATTGTAGTTGTCAGCGTCATCAGGTGTGAATACTGCCTGATAGCCTTTATTATTTACAGTTGGAATGATATTCTTTCCTGTAAAGCTCCATGTTCCGGCAAGTGAATTGCCATCTGCCCCGGTCACACTGCCGCCTGTCATATCTGAATCAGCTAGTGCCACAGCAGGATTGTATACACGCTCTGCTACAGTTGGAACTGTTACTACTGCCGGTGTTGCCCTGGCTACTGTAATAGCCGCTGTTCCAGTAAGGTCCTCGTAATATTTGCTGTCATCAGGCTTGAATACCCAGCCCGCCTGTGTCGTTCCTGCAGTCGGTATGCAATCCGGATCAGCCCATTTGAGTGTTCCCTTTACTTCGGTGTCTGTATCTGCTTCCACAAAGGTAACACTGCTAAAGCCAAGCTTAGAAAGCTTTTCTCCATATGTAAGTGCATTGCTTCCATTTACAGATACTGTATTTCCGCTCTTTAATGTAACAAGCTTCTTATCCGTAATCTTGATGGTCAGTACATAACGGGCTTCATTATAGTTCTCCATTGAAGCCAATACTGTTATTGTAGTTGCAGCTCCAACCTGAGATTCATCTGCCTCTTTCACTTTATAGGTCAGGTTTCCGTCTTGATCTACTGCTACATCACTCAAAAGCTGCTCGTTATACGTATTTGTTAATGCGTATGCTGTAGTTCCCCTATCTGTCGGGAGCTTTCCTGCAATATCCACACTAATTGCCTTGTCATGTGAACCGGCTACATACGAATAACTCTTTTCCTCATCACCAATGTTCGGTGAAGCTGCTTTGTTAATCGTAAATACGACCGGATCACTTGTAAGTCCTGCATAGTTATCTGTCTCTGCAACATAAGCCTTTACGGCATAGATTCCTGCATTTACAGGTATGGCATCTGTATATGCAGATTCGTCTGAAGGTGCCGTATATGCAGTACCATCTGAAGCTGCTGTTGCATACTTATAAGTTACTGTACCGAATTTTGCTGTTGCATTTGGTTCTGGTGTCTCATCCTTCGCATAAGTATAATCAGAACAGCTAAGTTCTGTAGTAAAGCTATTAGCTGCCTGTTTTACTGTAAGAATACCACTCTTGCCATCTGAACCGCTTCCGCTAAAGGATACTTCATAATTAGCACTATCTGATAAGCCTGTAATTGCGTAGGTTCCAACATTGGAATTGTCTTTCGCAGTAGTTGATAAGCTGATGCCAAGTGCTTCTTCGGTATCACCTGCCACCAGAACATTGTCTGCGTAGGCATCACCTGTGGCAAGACTCCATGTAAGTGCAGGGTTTGCTTCCCCATAGAATTTTTCTTTATCAGCAATCACTACGGTAATCTGTTTCTTAGAAACTTCCGGTATCACTTCACAGGTTACAGAATCATAAGTATCTGCATCACTTCCTGTAGGTGTAAAGACAAGCGTGTATTTCTCACTTGTGCCGACTGTTGGAAGCTTATCTGCATCCTCAGCTGCCAGAGTCCATGTACCCTCAACCTTCGTGTCACTGTTTAGTCCTGCTGTCACAACTGCCTTTGTCATATCTGCCTTTTCAAACATGGCAGATACCGTATTACCATAAGTACCGGAAAGAACCGGTGCAGTCTTTACATACGGAGTCGGCTTTGCAGTGGTAAATTCAATAGCAGGCTCCGTTAATGCCGTTATATTGCCTGCCTTGTCAATGGCTGCTATCCAGACTGCAGTTTTCTTACTTGGATACAATGAAAAATAAACGTCCGGCTTTCCAAAATTACCTATTTCAATTTTATTATCACCTTTTGTTCCTGTCGTTTTGAAGATTGTAGGTGTCCAACTCGCAACAAAGTTTTGGTTAGCATTACTATACTTAAGTCCCTCCGTACGAACTTCCCATTGTCCACAATAAAGATTTTCGTCCGGTTTAAAATTCCACCCATTGCGGGGCGCCCATTTTCCATCGTTTTCGACAGCGAACTGTGGGTACTTTGGCTCACCTTTCATATAACTTTCAATATCTCTTTTGCAGTCGTCGTAGGTGTAGTCAGTAACCCCGTCAAATACTCCTTCGGATACAAAGAACCACATCAGCGTTGCATCTTCGCTTAAATTAACCTTGAGTATCGCCTCTGTATCCTTCAGAGTACCGTCTTCTTTTTTCGGGTCAGCTATTTTTACTACAGGAGCCTGTGCATCCACCACAATGCCATCGGTACAGATATAATCACTCTGATTTCCTGCGTTATCCATCGCATAAGCATAGACTACATAGCTACCATCCTCGCCTAATGCGCCATGAATGGTTGCACTGTCCGACAGCCAGTTTCCTGCATCTACCTGCGTAAATTTACCATCGGCTGCCAGAGTGTCCAGTTCTGCTTTGGTCTTTCCCGTTGCCGAAGCAGTGTCTGTGATCTGGTCAATATAATAGTAATACTTAGATACCCCACTTACCTTATTCACGCCCTCTTTTGCATCGTTTGCATGAATCTTAATATCCAGTGTTGTATCATTGTAGAGGTGTCCGAAGCTGATCTTATTTAAAAGT